>Ga0136591_1000012_pt1 | contig 96548 bp, 95 predicted proteins | sample AntRauMFilla3767_FD_104929 | JGI IMG/M metagenome (GOLD analysis project Ga0136591, IMG submission 104929) | Saline lake microbial communities from Rauer Islands, Antarctica - Metagenome Filla 3 #767 | ecosystem: Environmental > Aquatic > Non-marine Saline and Alkaline > Saline | place...
GACCGGACTGGATCTGGAGCTGGCCATTTATTTTCCCGGACTGGTCAAGCACCTGCGCCGTCTTGCTCCCCAGTTATGCCTGGAAACGGTACGTCAGGAGCTGGACAGTTTTTCCATGCTGGATCGGGATGAGGTGCACTTCAGTCTGAGCGGACTGCAACCGGCTTCAGCTGAGAACAGCCTGCACCGCCGGGTGATTGATACCATGCCGCTCTTGTGCGTCATGGCCGAAAATCACCCCCTGGCCGAGCAGCCCTTAACACCCGTCAGCTATGCTGCTGCAGCTCATGGCCTGGTGTCCATCACCGGTCGCGGACCGGGCAGTATGGACAAGGTGCTGGCACAGCTGGGTTTGAAGCGCCAGGTTATGCTGCGTTTGTCCAGCTTCATGTCGGTGGCGGATTTTTGTGAAGATACAGACCTGGTGTTCACCCTGCCCCAACGCCTGGCGGAAAGAGTCGTTTACAAGCGCCGCCTGTGCTTGCGGGAATTGCCCGAGGTCTTGCAGCCGCCCCCGGTCAGTTTTTACCTTTACTGGCACAGTCGCTATCACCAGGATCCAAGAATGCAGTGGATACGCGAACAGCTCTTTGCCGCTCTGGGATACTCCTGATACAAAAATCGGTTTTAATGCCCTATGAATATCTTGGGTTTTTAATGGTTCCGGGTGGAGGCAAATTCAATGAAAGCTGCACTCAGAAATGGGTATCCCCGGAGCCTGGCGGGTCAATTGATCGTGCTGCTCGTATTAATTCTGCTGCTTGGACAACTGGTCAGTTTCTGGCTGTTGGCAGATGAAAGGCGCGAAAGGCTCCATGAGGTTCGTATCCATCATGCACTTCAGCGTTTGCTTAGTGCCCGTGATCTGCTGACCCATCTACCACAGTCAGCCCATCAACAGCTGCTGGACACACTGTCCAGCCCGGCTCTTGAATTGACGCTGGCTGCTGAGCCTCTGGTCACAGCAGAAAATGCAGACAATCCAGATCACCTGCATCCTCGCCTGAGCCGCAACCTACCCTTACAGGATTTACCTTTGAATCTGCGTTTGCTGGAACCGGAAGCTGAGTGTGCCAGATCTTTTCGTGCACTCAAGGGAAGGCAGGCCGACCGGGAAGAAAGACGTCATCACTGGCGTCGATGCCAGCCCAGAATAGAGGCCAGCCTTGAGCTGGATTCGGGTGCAGGTTGGCTGAATTTGCAGCAGGTGAATGATCGTAGCTCACCGCCCTGGCCAGCCCGGGTCTGGATCAGCCTGCTGGTTTCCGGGCTGTTGGCAGCTTGGCTGATCGGGTGGGTGGTTCGACGTTTGACCGGTCCGCTTCAAGACCTGGCGCAGGCTGCGGCCCGTTTTGGCCTGGGAAAAATTCAACCAGTGCAGGAGAGGGGTCCTTCCGATTTGCGTGAAGTGATTCAAGCCTTTAACAAAATGCAGGAAAAAGTAGGCCGACAACTGGAAGAAAGAGCTCATCTTCTGGCAGCGCTCTCCCATGACTTGCGAACTCCCTTGACCCAGATGCGTTTACGGCTGGAATTGCTACCGGAATCACAGGATAAGCAGCGCCTCCTGGCCAGCCTTGCCAATATGCAGAACCTGGCAGAGACTTCACTGGATTTTGTGCGTGGCAGCAGCGGTGAAAGCAGGAAAAAGTTTGACCTGAGCAGTCTGGTTGCTTGCCTGGTTGAAGACTACCAGGAAAAAGGTGAAAGCCTGGTTTTGCACAGTGGTGATCGCCTGATTTGTCATGGGCGCCCCCAGGCCGTTCGGCGCGCTCTGCAAAACCTGATCGACAATGCTCTGAAATACGCCGGAAAAGCTGAAATCACCCTGTTGAAAAAGGATCAGCAACTGGTTATCCAGGTTGAAGACTCGGGCCCGGGCATCCCGGATGATGAAAAACAGAAAGTCCTGGACCCTTTCTATCGAATGGAGGCTTCACGTTCTGCAGAAACCGGAGGCACCGGCCTGGGGCTATCCATTGCCTACAACCTGATAGAGCAGGAAGGTGGACAGCTGCAGCTGAAAAACCGCAGCAACGGTCAATCAGGACTGCTCGCAGAAATCAGGTTGCCACGGATAGAGGCTTAGCTATAGAACCAGAAATCAATCCCGTCACCGGGTTGAATTTCTGTTTCGGGAGGTACCAGGGCCAAAGCATTGCCCCAGACGACTGAGCTGAGAACCCCTGAGTTCTGATTGCTGTAGCTATCCACCTGCCAGCCACCGTTCGTATCGTTTATTGCACGTACGCGCAAATATTCCTGACGGATTTGGGTTTTGACATTGAATGTAGCCTGCCCGCGCAGCAAACGTGGTTGCCAGTCTTCCTGATTACCGGATAAACGTGCCAGCAGTGGACGCAAGAAAACCTGGCTGCCGACAAACACGGAAACAGGATTACCGGGCAGTCCCAGAAAAGCGGCTTGGCCCATTCTTCCAAAAGCGACCGGTTTTCCGGGCTTCATTGCCAGTTTCCAGAGGCTGAGTTCACCCAGGTTTTCCACAGCCGGTTTGATATGATCTTCCTCGCCGACAGAAACACCCCCTGTGGATAAAATAAGATCGGCCTTTTCTGCAGCCTGGCTTAAAGCCGCTTCGGTGGCAGCTCGTGTATCGGCAACCGGCCCCAGATCAATGACTTCAGCCCCCAACTTGTGAAGTAGCTCGGTTAGGAGAGGTCGATTGGAGTTGTAAATCTGGCCGGGTTTTAATGGCTGACCGGGAGCAACCAATTCATCGCCGGTTGCCAGCAAGGCTACACGCGGACTTCTGAGAACAGCGGCTTCAGACAGACCTACACTGGCAAGAAGGCCCAGGTGTCGATAGTCCAACAGAGTGCCTTTTTCAAGCAAGCGGTTACCCGCCTGAATATCCTGTCCGCGCGGACGAATATTTTGTCCTTGTTTAAGACCTTCAGGAATAACCGCTCTGCCCTGATCATCGAGGCAGACACTTTCTTGCATGACCACGCAATCAGCACCGGGAGGAATTTCACCTCCGGTGAAAATACGGGCACAGCTTCCGATTGCCAAGGGTTGGGGAGCTCTTCCAGCGGTAATACGCTGGGAAACCTCTAATGCTTGCCCCTGGTCGGCCAAGCGTAAGGCATAACCATCCATACCGGAATTGTCAGCAGGTGGAACATCAACGCCAGCTATCTGATCTGCAGCGAGAATTCGTCCCGCCAATTCGGTCAGGGGCAGGGTTTCGCTGGCGCTGATGGGCTGGATTGCAGCCAGCATTTTTTCCAGAGCTTCTTGCGGGGGCAGCAGTGGACTCATGGGTTTGCTCAATCAGGAATGAATTTGCTGGCCGTGCAACAGGATGCCGACAAAGTTGCAGGGCTTGTGTTTGCTGTCCAGCTGTTCAGCCAGAATCTTTGTCCAGCCGGTTTTGCAGGCTCCGGTGGAACCTGGCAGGCAAAAGATGGCGGTGGCATTGGCCAGACCTGCCAGACATCGTGATTGCACCGTGGAGGAGCCAATTTCAGCATAGGAAACCTGGCGGAAGGTTTCACCAAAGCCTTCAATTTCGGTGTCAAATAGAGGGCGTAGAGCTTCCGGCGTGGAGTCACGGCCCGTAAAGCCAGTGCCACCCGTAGTGAGAATCACCTGGATACCCGGCTCGGCAATCCATTCGCTGACTACAGCCCGCATCCGATAGATATCGTCGGGAATGATTTTCCGGTCAGCCAGGTTATGGCCTGCTGTTTCCAAAGCATTCACCAGATAGTCACCGGACTTGTCTTCGGCCAGGGTACGAGTGTCGGAAAGAGTTAGCACAGCAATATTCAGAGGTGTTTCTACCCGGTTCATCAGGCTTCTCCCCGGGCTTTACGTGCTGCTTCGCGAGCTTCAAAAGCTGCAAGCTGTTCACTTGTGGCTGGCTGCTGGTAAAGCTCTTTCCATTCAGAGTAGGGCATGCCATAGACTCTTTCTCTGGCTTCGTCATAGTCCATTTCCACGCCCTGCTCTTTGGCTGCAGTCATCATCCACTTGGCAAGACAGTTGCGACAGAAGTCAGCCAGAATCATCAGGTCAATATTCTGGACATCCTTGTTGTCATCCAGGTGTTTGAGCAGACGACGAAAAGCAGCCGCTTCAATTTCAGTTTGTTGTTGTGAGTCCAAGGCTTGCATTGATTAGTCTCCAAAGAAAACAGTATTTAGCCAATATCCTAGCGATATCAGGCATAAATAGCCACGCATCTGCGGGTGTCGATTAGAGGAAAAAAAGGGAAGCTAGCGGTCACTAGCCTCCCAAGGGAAAACCGGGTGGATTCAGCTTTTTGCATCAGCTGGAGCAGGTTCTCCGGTTTTCAAGGCTTGCAATTCAGCTTCACCAATAGCCTGGTCTTTGACTTCTTCATACCAGAGGTCATGGTGCTGTTTGGCCCAGGCTTCATCCACATAGCCGGTCTTCATGCCTTCAAAGGCCCCTTCGGTACCTGCGGTACCTATGTAAATGTGCCCGAAAGAAGCAGCCATTAGGATAAGGGCAGCAATGGAATGGATAAGCAGGGTGGTCTGCATGGTTTCACGGCTTTGTCCAAAATTGGGGAAATCCACAATCAGGCCGGAAACCACAACCGTGAGGCCCACAAAAGTGACCAGCCAGAACCAGGCTTTTTCACCACCATTCAGGTAACCAGCAGAAGGGTGGCCTTTCCCGACCAGGCCGCCCCCTTTGGCAAACCACTTGAGATCCACCAGGGTTAGCCAGTTGTGATGCATCCACTTGATGATCATGGCCAGCAGGCCCAGCGCAAACAGTGGTCCCAGGTAGTTGTGGATATTTTTACTGGCAGTCATAAAGGCCGCCCAGACTCCGCCGGGTAGAATAGGCTGTAGGAACCACTTGGCATAGAGCAGCATCAAGCCGGTCAAACCCAAAATAATGAAGAGGCTGGCGACGTACCAGTGAATAGCCCGGTCAAGGCGTTTCCAGCGTTCAACCTTACGGCCAGTACGGGCATGATCCAGCTTGATGGACCCGACCAGCAGGTAAAACAGCAGGATGGTAACGGCACTGCCGCCCAAGGCAATCAGGCCACCGGGTGAGATCCAGTTGTTACGCCACTCGCGCCAGGCTTCACCTTCCACCATGATCAGGGTGTCGGCACCGGGGCTGTTGGAAGTCGTGGTTCCCGAGCTTCCGCCTTCAACATTACGCCAGTAGTCTGAGGTGACACCGGGTAGTGATTGCATCAGCTCACGCTTGGCATCGGCGGTCTGGCTCTGATCTGGCTGAGCCACTGAGGGCAGGCTGAGCAAACAGCCTACCAGCAGCAGCGCAACCAGGCTGAGCCAGCCAGGGTTACGCTTGCAGTTTTTCATAATTAGCTTCTCGCTGCGTCGGTAGCCAGTTCAGCGGCTTGTTGTGCCAGGTCAGTCAGGCCGGGTTCCTTGTTCAGGGAACCCCAGCCGCCGTCTTCATGCCCACGATAAACCACCCTTTCGCGGAAAATGTCCGAAATTTCCTGGGCATCCCCGGCCAGAAGTGCCTTGGTGGAGCACATTTCCGCACAGAGAGGCAATTTGCCATCTTTCAGGCGGTTGGCGCCGTACTTCTGTTCCTCCAGAGCGGGGTCCTCTTCAGGGCCACCCGCGCAGAAGGTGCATTTGTCCATTTTGCCACGTGCACCCAGCGCACCCTGTTTGGGGAACTGGGGCGCACCAAAGGGGCAAGCGTAAAGACAATAGCCACAACCAATGCAGAGATCCTTGTTATGCAGGATCAAGCCTTCTTCGGTGGGATAAAAGCAATCTGTGGGGCAGACGGCCATGCAAGGTGCGTCCGAGCAATGCATACAGGCGACAGAGATGGATACTTCCGAGCCGACTTCACCATCATCCAGGGTCACAACGCGGCGGCGTTGAATGCCCCATTCGGTTTCATTGGCGTTTTTACAGGCTGTGACGCAACCGTTGCATTCGATGCAGCGCTCTGAGTCACACAAAAATTTCATACGAGCCATGGTTATCTCCTCAGGTATCAGGCTGCTTCAATACGGCAAACGGTACACTTGGATTCCTGCATCAGGGTGACGGGGTCGTAACCATAAGTGGTTACAGTATTCACCGCTTCACCGGAGATGTAGGGTGCGCTTCCTTCGGGGTAGCGGTCTCTCAGGTTTTCACCCTGGAATTCGCCACCGAAATGGAAGGGCATGAAGGCCACATTGCGGTCAACCCGATTGGTAACCTGGGCTTTGACCTTGGCACGTCCGCCTTCCGGGCCGTAAACCCAGACGTCCTGACCATCCTTGATACGCAGAGTGTTGGCATTGTAGGGGTTGATTTCCACAAACATGTTTTGCTGAAGTTCAGCCAGCCAGGGGTTGGAGCGGGTCTCATCGCCACCCCCTTCATATTCCACCAGACGTCCTGAAGTCAGAATGATGGGGAAGTCATCGCTGGTATCTCTTTCCTGAATGGACTTGTAGAGTGTGGGCAGACGGAACAGGGATTCCATGTCATCCCAGGTTGGATAATCAGCCACCAGATCACGACGCGTGGTGTAAAGCGGTTCGCGGTGCTTGGGAATGGCGTCCGGGAAGGTCCAGACCACCGCACGCGCCTTGGCATTACCATAGGGAGCACAGCCATGTTTGATGGCTACACGCTGAATGCCGCCGGACAGGTCGGTTTTCCAGTTTTTGCCTTCAGCAGCCTGTTTTTCTTCAGCCGTCAGATCATTCCACCAACCCAGTTGCTTGAGCAGCTTGTGATCAAACTCGGGGTGGCCGTCACCGATTTCATTGCCCAAGGGAGCAGAACCACCTTCTGCCAACAGGGTTTCGCCATTACGCTCAACACCAAAACGGGCACGGAAGCCCATGCCGCCATCTTTAACGGCAATGCTGGTGTTATAGAGGATAGGAGAGCCAGGATGCTTCATTTCCGGGGTGCCCCAGCAAGGCCAGGGTAGACCGTAGACTTCACCATCGGCCTGAGTACCAACACCCCGCAGACTGGTGAAGTCAAAAGCATGCCAGTTTTGCTGATGATACTTAAGGCGTTCAGGACTCTGGCCGGTGTAACCGATTGTCCACATGCCGCGGTTGAATTCCCGGGTAATGTCTTCAATCAGAGGTTCATTGCCGTTGACCTGGATGTTTTTGAACAACTGCTGATCAAAGCCCAGTTTTTTGGCAAAGAGATACATGATCTCGTGATCGGTCTTGGACTCGAAATGCGGCTCTATGACCTTGCTGCGCCATTGGATGGAACGGTTGGAAGCTGTTACGGAGCCATAGGTCTCAAACTGGGTGCAGGCAGGCAAAAGGTAAACGCCATCACTACGGTCATGCATGACGGCAGCGACAGTGGGATAGGGGTCGACAATGACCATCATGTCCAGCTTTTTCATTGCCTCACGCATATCCGGGCCGCGGGTTTGCGAGTTGACGGCATGGCCCCAGTAGAACATGGCACGAATGTTGTCTTTCTGGGTGATATTGCTCTTGTCTTCCAGTACACCATCCACCCAGCGGGAAACCGGAATACCCGTAGTATTCATGGGTTTGCTGCCAGCATATTCCTGGGGATCAAAGCGGCTTTCAATCCACTCATAATCCACTTCCCAGACTCGGGTCCAATGCTTCCAGGAGCCTTCTGCCAGGCCATAGTAGCCGGGTAGGGTGTTGGAAAGTACACCCAGATCGGTGGCACCCTGAACATTGTCATGGCCACGATAGATATTGGCACCACCACCACTTTTGCCCACGTTACCCAGAGCCAATTCCAGAATGCAGTAGGCACGGGTGTTGTTATTACCGGTGGTGTGCTGGGTGCCACCCATACACCAGACGATACAGCCCGGCGTATTATCGGCCAGAACCTTGGCGACCTTGTAAACTTCGGCTTCAGGTACACCCGTGATGTTTTCCACCACTTCAGGTGGGAAATCACGGACTTCACGGCGGATTTCATCCATACCGTAAACGCGCTGATTGATGTATTCCTTGTCTTCCCAGCCATTCTCAAAGATATGCCACAAAAGCCCCCAGATGTAAGCAACATCGGAGCCTGGGCGGATGCGGGTGTAGTAGTTGGCTTTGGCTGCTGTGCGGGTATAGCGGGGGTCAACGACAACCACTTGGCAGTTATTGCGTTCTTTGGCAATCAGGGTGTGCTGCATGGAAACCGGATGCGCTTCAGCCGCATTGGAGCCGATAAACAGAATCGACTTGCTGTTTTGCATGTCGTTGTAGCTGTTGGTCATGGCTCCGTAACCCCAGGTGTTGGCAACACCGGCCACAGTTGTGGAGTGGCAAATACGGGCCTGGTGATCCACGTTGTTGGTGCCCCACAGAGAAGCAAATTTACGGAAGAGGTAAGCCTGTTCATTATTGAATTTGGCAGAACCCAGCCAGAAAACCGAATCCGGACCAGACTCTTCGCGGATATCCAGGACCTTGTCACCAATTTCATTGATAGCCTGATCCCAGGAGAGCTTTTTCCATTGCCCGCCTTCAAGCTTCATGGGGTATTTAAGACGACGGCTGGAATGGCCATGATGACGCAGAGCCGCACCCTTGGCGCAATGTGCACCGCGGTTGATGGGGTGGTCAAAGGCTGGTTCCTGATAAGTCCAGACGCCTTCCTGAGTGTGGGCATAAACACCGCAGCCTACTGAGCAGTGACTACAAATAGTCCGGCTGATTTCGACCGGTGCCGAAGATTTGGCAGTCTGGGCTTCAGCTTTTTGCATCATGCCTTTGCCGAGCAGTCCGGATGCTGCCAGACCACCTGCAGCCATACTACTGCCTTTTAAAAAGCCACGACGGCTAACGCCCAGGCCTTTCTGCTCTTCACTGGCGGTTTCTTTTTTGGTTAAACGCATGGGTAAGGTCTCCTTGAATTCGGCTTAGCGACAGCTGGCGTAATAGGCGCGAATATGATCAGTTTCGTGATAACCCTGAGTCTGTTCTTGGTTCTGGGTCTCGCCAGTTTCATCACTGGCCGCAAGAGCACTTCCTGTTGTTGCAGCCAGGCCAACTGCAGCGGAGGTTCCAGCCATGCTTTTTAAAAAGCGGCGGCGTTCGGCTTGTACCGTTGGGGAGGTATTATTATTTTGCATGGTTCTCTCATCCATCTTGTAGGAATCAATATTGAGTCAGTCTGAAGCTTGCAAGGCCGGGGCCAGAAAAACCAACCTCTTAAAGGAAAGAAAAGCGGCTCTAAATCCAGTTTGCCAATCATAAATTTTGGGCAATGGGACATTTTGTCCGGGCTTTTGCTGGCCAGGTGGCTTTTTGTCACACTCGTCTTCCAGTGAATCCTTTTCTCCACTTGGCAAAGCACGTTTGGCTGGTTATAGTCAGAGGTGACTTAAATCAATTCATGTTCTAATGGCTGGAAAAATGAAATACGTGATACCCAGTAGAAGATCTGCACCTGTTCAAACAGTGGCGGCCCCCAAGGCTGACACCTCACCCTTGTTTGCTTATGCTGCCCTCCTACCTCTCCTTCCAGCCCTACTCCTTAGTCAGCTGCTATAAGCAGCCTGAACACCGTTAGGTCGCTCGACCGACCCTTCAGTCAATAAAGACTGACCCCGATTCAAACTGACTAATCGTTTAAACAGGCACTTGCCGATGTGGGTTAGTGCCTCTGAGGAGACAAGACAATGAGCAAAGATCAATTGGTAATTTTTGATACCACCTTGCGTGACGGTGAACAAAGCCCCGGCGCTTCCATGACCAAAGAAGAAAAAGTTCGCATTGCCAAAATGCTGGAAAAAATGCGGGTGGATGTGATTGAAGCGGGTTTTGCTATTGCCAGTCAGGGTGATTTTGAAGCCGTAAAAGCTGTTGCTGAAGCGGTTCGGGAATCGCGTATCTGCTCCCTCTCCCGAGCCATGCCGGCTGATATCGAGCGGGCTGCCGAAGCTTTGAAGCCAGCTGCTCTGGGTCGTATTCATACCTTTATTGCCACCAGCCCGATTCACATGAAATACAAGTTGCAGATGCAGCCAGACGAAGTGGTCGAGCAGGCCGTCAAAGCCGTTAGTCTGGCTCGTAATCTGATTGATGATGTGGAATTCTCCTGTGAAGACGCGGGTCGCTCCGACCTGGATTTTTTATGCCGCATCGTTGAGGCAGCCATCGATGCCGGTGCCACAACCATCAATATTCCCGACACCGTTGGTTATGCCATCCCCGAACTTTATGCCGAGCAGATCCGCCAGTTGATCGAGCGGGTGCCCAATAGTGACAAGGCGATCTTCTCTGTTCACTGTCACAATGATCTGGGTTTGGCAGTGGCCAACTCTCTGGCCGCAGTCCAGGCCGGAGCACGCCAGATTGAATGTACTATCAATGGTTTAGGTGAGCGCGCCGGGAATGCTTCTCTGGAAGAAATTGTCATGGCGGTTCGTACCCGTGCGGATGCTTTTGAGGTGGAAACCGGTATCGATCCGCAGTTTATCGTGCCGACTTCACGCCTGGTGTCCACGGTCACCGGCTTTCCGGTACAGCCTAACAAGGCCATTGTCGGTAAGAATGCCTTTGCCCATGAGTCCGGCATCCACCAGGATGGTGTCCTCAAGCATCGTGAAACCTATGAAATCATGAAAGCTCAGGATGTGGGTTGGCATACCAATGCGATCGTGCTGGGCAAACACTCGGGCCGTAATGCCTTCCGTACCCGTTTGCTGGAGCTGGGCATCAACTTTGATACTGAGCAGGAACTTAATACAGCCTTTCAGCTGTTCAAGCAGTTGGCCGACAAAAAGCACGAGATCTATGACGAAGATCTGCAAGCTTTGGTCACGGATACCCGTGCTGCTGCAGCGGCAGAACATGTGCAGTTGGTGGCTCTGGAAGTGCAATCAAAAACCGGGGAAACGCCAGTTGCCCAGCTGGTTTTGAATGTCGAGGGTAAAGAATTAAAGGCTGAGTCGGAAGGTTCCGGCCCGGTGGATGCCGTTTACAAGGCCATTGAAAGTGTTGTGGAAAGCCACGCCACCCTGGAGCTTTATTCGGTTAATGCGATTACTTCAGGTACCGATTCCCAGGGTGAAGTGACGGTACGTCTGGCACGTGGCGGACGTATTGTTAATGGTCTGGGGGCGGATACCGATATAGTGATTGCTTCGGCCAAAGCCTATGTTAACGCCCTGAATGCCCTGACCAACAAGACAGAACGTACCCATCCTCAGAAGGAAGGGGTTTAACAACTAGGTTCTGGAGATGGCATGCAGCCGTTAGCAGCTCAGCAGCGTTATGCAACCCTGAAAGCGATGGGGGTTACCCTCTGGGTGCCCCGCAAGCGCCTGGCAGGCGCTGCACCCAGCCAAGAGTGTGACTGGCCGGAAACGATTGCTCCGGTCAGTGGCAAGGAAAAACTGCTGGCTGAAATGCAAAATAACCAGCAACCCATCGCCCAGGCTCCGCCTTCTGAACCGCATCCTGTTCAGCCTGAAACAGCACCAGTATCCACTTCGACGGAAGTTCTACTACAAACTGCACCTCCTCTGCTGGCTGATGTCTGGTTGCTGGGCAATGGCTGGCAGCTGGTCATTGAGCGCCAAGAGGAAGCGTTGTTGACTCAGCAGGATTTGCGGTTACTGCAGAATTTGTTGTCCGCACTTTATCCTGGTGGCTTGGGTATTGTCTCCCAGCATACTTTTGCCTGGCCATTGCCAGGTGTGCCTCTGGAGCGGGGTGATGAAGAAGAGCTCAATCTAAGCCTTCGTGCTTTCCTCACGGGGGCCCAGTTTCGCAGTCAGCCTGTGGGGGTTCTGGTGTTTGGTGAAAGATCCGGTCAACTCTTGTCAGTCCACCAGGCACTTACTGTGCCGGATGTTTATACGGCTCCATCCCTGGCTCAACTCTTACACAGCCCCGAAGCGAAGCGGGTTTTCTGGCAACAGGCCGGAACCACTGGTTTGCGCGCGCGCTTTGCCAGTAGTCCGGTGATGATGTGAGCTTGACGGGTCAACCCTTGTATTTTCAGCCCCTCGATAAAACTTATCTGCCCCAGTTGCTGGAATTATCTTCCAGTGATTCTTATGCCTGGTCTGAAAGCAACTGGCTTTCCAGTCTGGAGCAGGATCGGGTGCTGGGTTTGATGACTGATAAAGGAGTGCTGGTTGCCTGTCTGGTTCTGGGCTGGGGATACCGCGAAGCTGAAGTGCTTTATCTGTTGGTCCATCAGGATTGTCGGCGTCAGGGGCTGGCCAGTCAGCTTTTGCAGAAAGCCACTGATGAGGCTAAAAGCAACCAGGCCGAACGCTTGTTATTGGAAGTCAGAGCCAGTAATCGGGCTGCTATACAGCTTTATGCCGGGGAAGGCTTTCAAGTGGATGGTTACCGTAAAAACTACTATGCCAGCCAGGCAAGCCTGACTGGCAAAGAGGATGCAATACTGATGTCCCTGAGCTTGGCTGGTTGATCAAGACCAACGCGAGACCTGTGCTTCTTCAGTATCACTTGGAGAAGAGCCTTCTTCGTTCGAAGCAGTCATGTCTGGCTGAAGAGAGGTTTCCTGGGCTGTTGCTTCCAGGCTGCTGAATTTGTTGAGCAGGTCGCCCAGCTTGTTTTCCCAGGCTTGTTTCTCTTCCTTCAGGCTGGTGTTTTCTTCCTTGAGTTGGTCCACTTCCTGACGCAACTGATTCAGTGCATCAACGGTGGTTTGTACTTTTGCTTCTAACTGATTTAAAAGATCCAGGCTCATAGGGTGCTCCTAAATAATAAGTGGTCAAACAATTATTCAAACATATCAGTGAAAGGGTTTCTCAGATTAAGGTTAACCTTTTGTGAATAGCCGGGCACTTCCAGGCTGTCACTCGACAGGGTTAACTCTTCTCCTTCCAACACCTGCTCACCAAACTGGTAGGTCAGCTTAAAGCTGCCGGACAAGAACTGATCCTCATGTCGGGCGCTGGCCTGCAAGGTTTCTTCCAGCTTGCTGGCATGCTTCTGCAAGGCGGCTTTGCCATGGCGTTTTTCCAGCATGGCCCGGGTAACACTGGGGGAGAGCATCAAGGCGCTGGCATTGTTGCCACCAAAGCCTTTGGCATTGATCAGAGCCATATCCATGGCTTGAGTGCCTGTTTCACGATGTTCATTGGACAACAGCAGGTTGGAAGCGTGGAGATCATCAGCAAAGCCACCCTGAACTGTGGTGATGCCCGGTAACCAGCCTTCAGACCAGTTGCCCAGCGCCGCCATGAATTGGTCACCCCCTGCGGTACCCTGGGAGTGCCCTACAAATGCCTTGATGGCTGCAACAGGCCAGCTTTGAATGCCCATGGATTTGGCGACTTCATTAAGAACGTGGGATTCAGTCACCCGGTTTTTGGGTGTGCTGGTGCCATGCGCATGTACATAGCTGCGCTCTTGCAAAGCTTTTTCACCCAGCAGACTGCGACCCAGTGCTGCGGCCTTTGCCAGAGTCAGGTAGTTGCCAATGCCGGGCGCGGAAATCGAGCGCTTGTAACCATCGGCATTGGCAAAGACTTCGGGGACGCTGCCCAATACCTGTGCACCCAATTCCACGGCCAGGCTGTCATCAACCAGCAGGGTGAACTGGCCGGATTCAGCAATGGTGAAACCACAGTTGCTTCCGAAGGGGCGGCAGGCACGGCGGTAATGATCATCATTAAGCTCTTCCAGATTATCCAGAGCCTTCAGGCTGGCATCATCAGCCAAGGCTCCCATGGCACGAAAGCCTTCAATGATTTCCGGGGTCACGGGTGCATCGGCAGTGCCCACCAAAGCCACGCGCAGACGACCTGAACGGATGGCATTCGTGGCTGCCTGCAAGTTGTATAAAAAGGTTGCACAAGCACCGAGAAGGCCAGTGGATTGACCAATATTGCCCAGCACATAAGCATTGATAAAATCAGCGGTCATCTGAGCATAGCCCAAAGGCATTTGTTTGGAGCTGGTGCGCTTACCCATGACCGGGCTCTGTAGCAAACCACCCCAGCCCTCCTGATCCAGTTGACCTATGGAGTTGCTGGCGAAGACACCAATCTGGTCAGGGCTGACCTTGCCCGCGATTTGTTGCCAGGGTAAGCCGGTCTGTCCCAGAAGGTCAGAGGCACCAAAAACAGCCATTTGCAGAGCACGGGGATGGTTGGCGCTGCGATAGTGAGCACCCGGCTTAAAACCCGTGGGCAACATGCCGGCTGACTGTACCAAGGCTTCTTTGGGTGTGGACAGGGTAGCGGCAAAGGGTTGGTTAACCGTTACTTCAACCTCGTTGCCGGGAAGGTCAGCTACAGACCAACCCGTGGGTAACTGCTCGGGAAGATGACGACGCAGCCGGAACTGGATGGGGCTGTCGCCCGGTTTGATTTCCAGATTTCGGGTCGCCGGGTGAGCATGCACATCAAACCAGTCGGGATGAATGCGGCGGATCAGGCTGGAATCCAGCAACTGCTGGCGATAACGGGCCACCAGTGCTTCGCTGGACAGCTGACCTTCCGGTGTGCGCCATTGGTTATCGGCAACCCGATAGGCCAGCCCCGTCAGACTGGCCAGGGATAGCAGGGTTGCCTGTTGTTGTGTGTCGGGGAGTTGGCCCAGCAACAGGCGGCGAAAAGCATTATGACCGGAAGTGCGTCCTGCTGGGCTGACACCGCCCATGCCGATAATTACAGGAAGGTGTGACAAAAGCTTATCCTCTGACTTATGACGGGGGCTTATTGCCCCAGCCCAAGTAATGTTAATCGTTTTCGGTATCTTAACACTGCTCAGCATTGTGGGCTATGCCGGGGGTGCTGTCTTACAAGAGACGCAGCTCACGGGCACGTGTAACGGCCTGAGTTCTTGAGCGAACCCCCAGCTTTTTCATAAGGTGCTTCAAATGACTTTTAACGGTATGCAGGGAAATAAACAACCGCAGTCCAATTTCCTGGTTGGAAAGGCCTTCAGCAACCAATAACAGTACTTCCTGTTCACGGCTGGACAACTTATCAATCAAAGGCAGCAAATGGCGAGCACTGGCTTGTTGACCGGATGCCTGTAGGCTGGTTGCAAAATGCAGCAGATCAGAGCCGGGAGCCAGCAGTTCAATCACTTCACCCAGTAAAGGTTCCAGCCGGGCTTTATCCAGAAAAAAAGGCAGGCGCTGTTGGTCGGGTTCAGCCAGGAGCAAAGCTTCCTGAAGCTGATCAAGAGCCAGGGCTTTCTGGCGGTTGGCGGCCAGAATCAGAGCATACTGAACCTTGAGGTCAAGGCAGGCCGGGGCCGCAGGGTAGTCGGACTGCATGCCCAGCAGGGGCTCCAGTGCTTTCAACGCCAGCCCGGGCTTGTGGTTAAGTAGCAACGCCTGACTGTAAACCAGATGAACGTTCAGTTGAACAGGAGTGCGAGGCGGGAACTGGTTGGATAGCTGGGCCAGCCAGGTTAAAGCCAGTTCTTGCTTGCCTTCCTGCAGCCATAACCGGGTTTTCAAAAGTGTAATTGCCGCTTGCCATCCGCGGTCAATCAGTTTTTCCATCAATAATAGTTGCTCGGCTTCATCCAGCACAGTGAAAGCCCTGGAAGCCTGTTTCTGTTGTATCAACACAGCAGCCAGTAGCAACAAACCCTGGATGAAGGTTTCCGGGTGGGACTCACCGCTGAGCAGAAGAGTGGTATTCAGTAATTCCAGGCAGTGTTCAAATTCACCCTGATACCAGCTGGTTTTGGCCGCAAGCAGTTGCTGTAAGGCTCGCAATTCAGGTGAAAGGTCGGGATGGTTCAATCTCTGTGAAGACAGGTGTTTTTGGGCAAGCTGCAGATGACCCTTATGGATTTCCAGAAATGCCAGATCCAAATCCAGACCGGCCAGAGGTTCTCCATCAGTCTGATGGCGAGCCAGCTCCCGGGCTTCCCTGTTATAACCCCGGGCTGCTTTGGGTTGACCCAGCAGGCAGTGATTCCAGGTCAGCTGGTGTAATGTCTGTAACTGTGCCATGACCTCAGTTTTGTGAAGGCTGGCAAAATGGGTCAAGTGGTCAGAAACTGCCTTCTTGAAAGGCAGCTCGGGATGGGGCCATACAGGTAATGACCAGCCTTTTCCAGAACTGTCAGCTTTATGATTCAGCAGGTGAGCCAACCCTTCTTTTTCGATCCAGTTGGTTAGCTGCTGTTCATTCAGTTTCAGCGCTGCAGGCCAGCCTCGGGTTTTCTGGTGGATTTGTGCCTTTTCACGCCAGGTCATTTCCGGGTGAAGAATCTGGCAAAAACGGCTGGTTTCCAGAGGTGTGAAAGCAAGATCCCGGGCATTCAATAGCAGAAGCTGATCCTGAAGCTGCAGGCGAGCCAGTTTAATAGCAGGTTGTTTTTGCCCGACAAGAATAAACTGCAGGTTATCCGGGCGATTATCCAGAAGACAGTCGATCAGGGCGACAGTCAAAGGAGAGTTCAGCCATTGAGTTTGATCAATAACCAACCAGGAAGGTTGTCTGATCTGAGAGTTCAATTCCACCAACAAGGGAAGCAGCCAGTCTTCAATATCCAGCCCCGAGTTGTCAGTGAGTCCTTGCTCAAGCCTCTTCAGGCAGCTTTCGCCCAGGTCGGGTAAGGTGTCAGGCAGTTGGCGCAGTGCTGTAATCAGATAAAGAGCAAAGCGCTGAATATGCTTGTCTTTGGCATCCAGATTGAGCCAGCAGAATGCAACCTTCTGGCTGTCCAGCCACTGCTGTATCAAGAGTGTTTTACCATACCCGGTTGGTGCCTCAAGCAGCAACAGGGGTTTGGAGTTTTGGGTGATGGTGTCCAGCAAACGGGTACGTGCCAGCTGTTTGGCTGGCAAGGGGGGTGGCTGTAGTTTTGCTGCTAAAAGGCCACCTTGGTAGGTGGCCTGAGAATTTAATCTGGACATTACTGACCCTTGCAACTGAACCAGGCACTTAAGTTAAGGCAGCTGGTTCCGTGAAGCAAGGGTAAAAGAGTCTAGCGACCTCCAGAGCGACGCAGGGCAGCGGGGGAAAAGCTGCTGGCCCTGGCATCATAGTCCCAGTTGTACCCGCGGGTATCATTGATCAAGCCGGAAACGATGTAACGGTTGTTGACCAGATCATAGATGGTTTCCGCAGCATACCAAGGCACATCCACATCATGGAATTGAACCATATGGCCTTCAGAAACGCGCCAGAGGTTGTCGCGGCCGTCAAACTGGTCGACATGAGCCAACTGGTAGGTGTCCTCATCAAAATACATCACACGCTTGTTGTAGATGTGGCGCTGACCTTCTTTCAAGGTTCCTACAACTTTCCATACCCGGTGCAGCTCATAACGCAGATGATCGGGGTTTAAGTGACCGGCCTGAATAATGTCATCATTACTCAGGTCAGTGTCCAGCAGTGAATAGGCATTGTAAGGGATGTGCATTTTCTGCTTGCCAACCAGCTTCCAGTTATACCGATCCGGTGCACCATTGAAAACATCCAGGCCATCGGAAGTGCGCTGGCCATCAGCAGCGGTACCCGGTCCGTCATAAGCAACCTGAGGCGCACGGCGAACACGGCGTTGCCCCGCATTGTAAATCCAGGCACGACGCGGTTCTTTAACCTGATTCATGGTTTCCTGAACCAGCAGTACTGTGCCGGAAAGACGCGCCGGAGCTGTAACTGACTGCAGGAAATGGAAAAGAGTGTTTTCTTCCGGGTCAGCAATAAACATGAACTCTTCATTGATGGTGACCGGAGTAAAATCACCATCAGCCTGAGGTGTGGCCAGGGTTACTTCCCGTTCGGCACCTGGGCCGCGATAGCGAGTTGAATGGTTCCATACTAATTCGACACCGGAGTCAGGCTTGGGAAAAGGCGTAACTTCAGAGAAGTTCTCTACGCCATTGCCGTCATCAACCAGTTTTGCTGAAGCGGCGTTTTCTTTGACCTGCTTATAGACACTTTCCGGATAGGCCGCGGTGCGATGCGTGGGGTAAACCGGAATACGGAAGGTGTCCGGATACGTTTTCAGCATCGCAATCTGACCCGGAGCCAAGTGATCTTCATACTGCTGATAATTATCAGCAGTAATTACATATAGAGGCTTTTCATCAGCAAAAGGATTGCCATAACCTTCACGCCAGCTGCCAGGACCTTCCTGCAAGCCACCATCCCAGGCAGGAATGCGGCCATCATCACTGCCTGCCCGCTCGGCTCCCATGGGCGTGAGTTCACTACCACCCAGCTCGGCGGCCTGAAGGCTGGTCGCCAGCAGGCCAGCTGCAACCAAAGCAGTCGCCAGGCTGGAAAGTCTCAGTGAATGTTGTTTTGTCATGCTCTTCATAAAAGTCACCTTGTTCTTGTTAGTTTGCTGGTCGCTTAGTAGTTCATGCCAACACTCAGGCTGACAAAATCACGATCATCCAGATCCCAATAGTCGGTATCAAAATAGGAGGTGTAGCTGAGGTTACCAAAGTAGGTATTCATATACTCAGCGCCCAGAGCAGTGCCCAAAATCATCCGGCCTTCATAGAACTGACTGCCGGGTTCAGGACCATAGCCGCTGACATCATGGCTCCAGGAGAGCTGGGGCTTGAGCTTGAGACCACCCACCAGGGCGTTGTTGTACTCCAACTGGGCCAGCAGGCGATAGCCCCAGGAAAGCTCGGTGACATAACCATTGTCAGCGAATTTGTAGTCATCAGATTGAAGTTTGGCCAGATCAGCGGCCTGATCAATGGTGGCTTCTTTGCCATAAGAACCGTAAACAGAAGAGCGACCAAAACGAATTTCACTGGTATCTGGCAGGTCATTGACATAAGTAAAGCCAACTTCACCGATTAAGCGCAAGTTATCGGCTGCCAACACCCGGTTGATATCGTGGATAAAGGTGGATTGGAACTGGTAGACATCCAACTCACGATAGCCAGCTTGATCGCCTGCACTCAAGGCGGCAATTTCGCTGGGCATCAGCCCTGAGTAAGTATCATATTGCCCTGCAGCTGTTTCGAGGTTGTTAACCACTGCTGTAGCTTGTGCAGCGGTCAGTCCTGAACTTTGAAGTACTTGTTCTTTGGTGGTGGCTGCAGTGCTGTCTACTTGTTGCTGAAGCGTATCATCTGCTTTCTTCAAGGCAGCGAGGTTGCCGACAGCGCCACGGACAAGAACATCATTGGCATTGATTTGAATCGGAGAATCTGGCCTATAGGTGAATTCACCCGACCACGCCGTTCCTGAAGGCAGCAGAGTTGCAAAGGAGAGCCCCATAACCTGTTGGTCTTCAGGGAAGTCTACTCGGTACTGGGTAGGATCATCACCAGTAACCCCTAAGCCGTTCAGTACAGTTTCAAGCGAAGAGGGAACTACACCTTCACTGACTATGCCCCCGGCATAAGGTAGACGGCTGTGTACATTCTGGAAGTAAGCGCCAAATTCCGTGCCATTCAGTTGTTCGGCATACCATTTGAGAGCCAAACCAAATTGGCCCTGAGCATCAGGCTCGTTATCTTCTGCGCGAGGAGCAACGCCCACCACTGCTTCATTGGTATTGGCCTCTTCAGTTTTGCCGCTCTGGAGATAGACAGGGCCGCAACCTTCAGCACCAAAATCATTATTGGAAAAGAAGGTGCCGCAGGCATCAGCACGGGTTCTTTCCCATTCCAACTGATAGTAGCCTTCCAAAGTGAAGTTGCCCATTTCATCCAGCGCCAGAGAACCGGATAGCATGTTAACCGGTAATAAAGCATCACGAATGGCAGCACCGGGGCGCCGCAATGCTGGAACATCCACAGGGTTGGCCACATTTTGACCACCCTGGATAAAGGTGCTTTCACCCCAGTTCAGTACATGGCGGCCAAAAACTACCTGAGCAGGGCGGTTGGCAACATCAAACTCACCCCAGACGTAGGCGTTCATCAATTCGACACCACTTTTGGCATCGTCAAAAGCAGTAGTGTCTTCCCAGTCATCGACCATATCGGCATTGGAAGGTGATCCGCTGAGTTCATTCAGGGCATGATCATACCAGTAGCGGAAGCTAAGGTTAGCCCCTACATTGCGCCACTGGTTATGCTTCAGTCCCAGTTCATGACTACCGGTGATGGTTTGGGAGAAGGCATCTCCCTTGTCAAAGTTCATATTGCCATCATCGGTATTACTGGAAGAGTTACCTTGATAGCTGGGGTTGGATGACAGGCTCTGGCTTTGAAGAATGGCATTGGGAGCATTGCCAGGCGTAATGCCCATGGCACTTAATGTACCTGCAGCAACATAGTCGTCATTTCTGTCTTCGGTACGAAAACTGGTGCCGACTGAAATCTTGGAATCGACCTGAAGTCGAAAATCGCCCATTTCAAAATTGGCAGCGTGGGCCTGCAAGGAAAGCCCGCTGATAGCCAGGGCCAACAGGCTTAGGCGGGGGAGATTGGAACGGCTCATAAGTACACCTCTTTGCTTTTGTTGTTATGCAACTGCCTGGCAAGAAAAGTATCTAAACAGGCGTTTGATTTTTGTTCTCTAAGTCTGGTCTTGGTCTTATCTGGGGGCTATCACCCTTAAGAGTGAATTTTCAAACGCTATAGGTTTTACATACCGGGCTGTGTGTAGAGAAGTAACACTGCTGGGTGGGTTATTCAGCTTTCGGTGTGGCCCGGTCAATAAGGGTACGGCAGTCCACGCCTTTTGGCAGGTTGCCATAGTTAAGACCACCACTGGCTATCAGGCGGCTGGCGCAAAAAGCATCGGCCAGATACCCGGGACTGCTGCGCACCAGTAGAGAAGCTTGCATGGCCAGGGCCAGCCGATCCACCAGATTCCTGGCGCGATATTCCAGCTGATCAGTGTTATTCAGATCCCTTTGCAGCTGTTTGATAAAGCTATCCAGATGGTTGTTTTGGCCTTTGGCTTGCAGTACTTCTTTCATGTAAATGTCCAGACAAATGGGCTCTTTGTGTACAGCACGCAAAACATCCAGGCACTGGATGTTTCCACTTCCCTCCCAGATAGAGTTGACTGGGGACTCGCGAAAGAGTCTGGGCATGATGTGATTTTCCATCACCCCGCTGCCGCCAATAACCTCCATGGCTTCATAAGCATGGTTGGGCATACGCTTACAGATCCAGTATTTGCCAATGGCTCTGGCCAGACGCAGTAAAGCCTGTTCTTCCGGGTTACCGGTTTGATCCAGTGCCCGAGACAGGCGCAGGGTAAAGGCCAGCGCGGCTTCACTTTCCAGAACCAGGTCGGCCAACAGGTTTTGCATCAAGGGTTGGCGGTTTAAAAAGTTCCCAAAAGCCTGACGGTGAGCAGCGTGATGCAGAGCCTGTGCGGTGGCCTGACGCATACCGGCAGACGATCCGATCATGCAGTCATAGCGGGTCATGGACACCATTTCGATAATATTACGAACACCCTTGCCTTCTTCACCGATCATCCAGGCAAAGGCGTCTCGTAACTCGGTTTCGCTGGAGGCATTGGCGACATTGCCCATTTTGTTTTTGAGCTGTTGGATTTGCAGCGGGTTTTTGCTGCCATCAGGTCGCCAGCGAGGCAACAGGAAGCAGCTTAAGCCCCCTGGAGCCTGGGCCAGAACCAGAAAGCCATCACTCATGGGTGCCGATACAAAGTATTTGTGCCCTACCAGCTCATAAGCCTGGCCGGAACCTTCCTGACCCAGAGGATAGGCGCGGGTGGTATTGGTGCGTACATCCGATCCACCCTGCTTTTCGGTCATCGCCATACCCAGAGTGATCCCCGCTTTCTGTTCCATGGGCTGGTTACTTGGGTCGTATTGGTTGCTGAAGAGTTTTTCAATCCAGGGCTGGGTAACATCATTTTGCTTCAGCAAAGTGGGCAGGGCAGCAAAAGTCATGGTAATCGGGCAGCCATGTGCTGCTTCTACCTGGGCATGCAGGTAGTATTTGGCAGCGCGGGCCACGTGAGCACCGGGCTTAGGGTTGGACCAGGGCGAAGCCTGTAGCCCCTCTTCTGTGGCCATTTGCATCAGCTGGTGGTAAGCCGGATGAAAGCGTACCCGATCGACTCGTTCGCCTCTTCTGTCATGTGTTTCCAGCCTTGGCGGGTGTTCGTTGGCCTCAAATCCAAGCTCGATCATTTTTTCTGAACCCGTGATTTGACCATAGCGGGTAAGATCAGCTTTTGCCCATTCGCCACCTTCGCGTTTGAGGCCTTCCTGCAAAGCAGTATCCTGCAGAAAACTATTGTAGTTCACCAGCAGGGGAGGTTGGTTTTCCATGCTATTCATCTTGGAGCCTCAATTTTGTTGTTATTGGAAGCCTGATGGATTGAAGTTTGGTTGGCTGCCCAGCAACCAGCTATCCCTCTAAAGAGGGAGATTTCAAACGCAGATAAATGATAGTAAGGCCAGTTGGCTTTTAGTAAGATCTACTCGGATGTATTTCAGGGTAATTTTAAAGCTGGAGATGACAACGAATGCGTAGAGTAGTGTTCAACCAGAAAGGCGGCGTTGGCAAAAGCAGTATCGCCTGCAACCTGGCGGCGATCAGTGCAGCGAAAGGCCGGCCAACGTTGGTGATCGATCTCGACCCTCAGGGCAACAGCACGCATTATCTTTCGGGTCAGCCAGCTCAGGAGCTGGATGGCAGCATGTTTGACTTCTTTGAGCAGTCACTGACCCTTGGTGGAGGACGTAAATCCCTGGCTGACCTGGTTCATCCCACGCCTTTTGAGAATTTATACGTGCTGGCGGCTCATCCGGAACTGGAAAGCCTGGAGGCCAAGCTGGAATCCCGTTATAAAATCTATAAGCTCAAAGAAGCCCTTGAGGGATTGAACGAGGTTTACCCGGAGATCTGGATTGATACCCCGCCTGCATTAAACTTTTTTTCCCGCTCTGCATTGATTGCTGCAGAACGCTGCCTGATTCCCTTCGATTGCGATGCCTTCTCCCGTCAGGCTTTGTACTCCCTGCAGGATGCCGTGGACGAACTCAAGGCCGACCATAATGAAGGTCTGGAAATTGAAGGGATCGTGGTGAACCAGTTCAATGCCCAGGCCCGCTTGCCCCGTCAACTGATTGATGAGCTGATGGCTGAAGGCCACCCGGTTCTGCCTGTGCATCTGACCACTTCGGTCAAAATGCGTGAGTCTCACCAGGTATCCAAGCCCTTGAACCACTACGCCCCCAAGCACAAGCTGACGCAACAATTCTGCGATCTTTATGAGTTGTTGCATGCCTGAGAAAGGCTGCTCACGGCCTGTTATCAGTAACCAGGAAGGAGTGCATGAGAGCCTCCTGGCGGTGGTGGAAAAACATCGGGAATACCCCTTCCAAAAGCCCTTTGCTGATTTTAACCGTCAGGCTTTTGCCACTGCCGAGGCAGCCTGGCAAGTGCACGGTGGCCCCTTGATTCTGGACTCGTGCTGCGGTGTGGGTGCCAGTACCCGTACTCTGGCCAGACAGTTTCCTGAGCATTTTGTCCTGGGTGTGGATCGCTCTGCCGATCGTTTACAGCGTAACCTGGGCGAGCTGCCTGATAATGCTTTTCTGATTCGGGCCGATCTGGCGGATTTCTGGCGACTGGCAGAAACAGCAGGCTGGCAGCCCGAGCGCCACTATTTGCTTTATCCTAATCCTTGCCCCAAGAAAAAAGATTTGAAGCAGCGTTGGCATGGACATCCGGTTTTTCCCAGTTTGGTTGCTCTGGGTGGGCTACTGGAATGTCGCAGCAATTGGTTGCTTTATTTGCAGGAAATGCAGCAGGCTCTTCAGGTTTTCGGATTGGCTGCCGAAATCAAACCCTTGGTTACGGATAACCCACTAACTCCTTTTGAAAAAAAATACAGCCTCAGCGGTCAGGCTTTGTGGTCGCTGCAGGCCAACTTAACTCAACTTGCCACGGGATGACGAGAATGAAAAAGCTACTCAAAAAAACCAACCAGATGTTTCCGATCTGGGCATTGCTCTTTGCTGCTGCAGCCTACTTCCACCCGCCCTTGTTCAATCATTATGGCGACTATATTCTCTATCTGCTGTCTGCGATCATGTTCTTTATGGGCTTGACGCTGGTGCCAGGCGACTTTGTACGTGTCTTCAAGCGCCCGGACAAAGTGCTTCTGGGAACTGGCATCCAGTTCCTGCTCATGCCGCTGGTTGCCTGGCTGCTGTCCAAAGGCTTGCTGCTGGGGCCTGAAATGACGGCGGGCATGGTATTGGTAGGTGCCACTGCAGGTGGTACAGCATCCAACGTTATGGTTTATCTGGCTGGAGGTAAGGTGGCTCTCTCAGTGACCATGACCCTTTTTTCAACGCTCATAGCCATCGTGGCAACGCCCCTTCTGACCCAGCTTTATGTCGGTCAATCCTTGGATGTGCCCGTAATCGATATGATGAAAACCATTGCTTGGGTGGTTTTGCTTCCAGTGCTGTCTGGAGTGGTCATCAATCGTTTTATGGAACGATTCCTGCGCAAAAATGAAATCTGGTTGGCAACCCTTTCCATGTTGGGCGTAGTCCTGGTCATAGCCATAGTGGTTAGCCTCAATCAGGGCAGTATTGCCACTCTGGGGCCGGTGCTGGCGCTGGCAGTGATACTGCATAATGTCACGGGCCTGGCTGCAGGCTATTATGGCGCCAAACTGCTGAAATGCGATGAACGGGAATGTCGAACCATTGCCATTGAAGTGGGCATGCAGAATTCCGGACTGGCTGCAGGTTTGGCAGCCAAATATTTTGGAGTGGCTTCAGCCTTGCCTGGTGCAATTTTCAGCGTGTGGCACAACATTTCTGGTGCTATCCTGGCTGGTCACTGGAAAGAGTAAGAGTCAAAGATGGCAGCTGATACAGCTCAAAAACCCCTTTCTGCATTTGAACAGGAGGTTCGGCGTATTGCTGAGTCTCCTGAACGCTTCAAATATCCACGCCGTCCCTTCACCGCCCGCGGCAGTTTTATTCGCCGCTGTGAAGGGTGTCGTATGCCCAGAGACTTCTGTATTTGCCGTTATCGCACAGAAACCCATTCAAAGGCGGAATTCTGGGTGTTGATGCATATCGAGGAAGTGAACAAACCCACCAATACCGCACGCCTGATTGGCGACACTCTGCCCAGCACACGGGTTTTTCCCTGGCAGCGCATGAATCCACCACTGGAATTTGTAGAGCTGTTGAAGGATGAGCGCTACCAGCCCTTCATCATCTTCCCGGATGATCAACCGGATTATCAGCATCGGGTGGTTCAGAGCTATCCGGCTTTTCGGGAAGGTGAGGAAAAGAAAACTCCTGTATTCATCCTGTTGGATGGTACCTGGCGGCAGGCCCGCAAGATGTTTCGCCAGAGTGAGTATCTTCAGAATCTGCCCGTCCTGCCGGTCAGAAGCAACCGCAAAACCCGCTATCAACTGCGCAAACCCGCATCGGATCAACATCTGTGTACCGCAGAAGTGGGTATCGAGTTACTGGAGATGGCTGGAGACCGGGAAGCGGCCGAAGTATTGGAAAACTACTTTGCTGTCTTCAATCAGGGCTATGCTGCGGCCCGCCGCCAGAAGCAGGCAGACCTCAGCGAAGCCATGCAGTGGTTGCTGGATTATCAGTCCCGCAATTACAAACCATCCAGATAGCGTTCTGCATCCAATGCCGCCATACAACCGGTTCCGGCTGAAGTGACCGCTTGGCGGTAGATGTGGTCGCAAACATCACCCGCTGCAAAAACACCGGGGATGCTGGTGGCTGTGGCATTGCCTTTGAGACCGGATTGCACCTGAATGTAGCCGCCTGCCATATCCAGCTGGCCTTCAAACAGATCGGTATTGGGTTTGTGGCCGATGGCAATAAACACACCCATCACCTGCAATTGTTTTTCATTGCCATCCTGTGTGGATACCAGCTTCAGCCCGGTGACACCCTGTTCATCACCCAGAATTTCACTGAGCTGATGGTTCCAGAGAATTTCAACATTGCCATTTTTGGCTTTTTCAAAAAGCTGGTCCTGCAGAATTTTCTCGGATCTCAGGCTATCGCGGCGATGCACCAGTGTAACTTTCTTGGCAATATTGGAGAGATACAGGGCTTCTTCAACGGCGGTGTTACCACCACCAACCACAGCAACTTCCTGGTTTTTATAGAAAAAGCCATCACAGGTGGCGCAGGCAGAAACACCCCTGCCCATAAAGGCTTCTTCACTGGGCAGGCCCAGATACTGAGCACTGGCGCCGGTGGAAATGATCAGAGCATCACAGGTGTAAGTGCCTTGGTCACCGGTTAGAGTGAAGGGCTTTTCTTTCAGGTTGACCTTGTTGATGTGATCAAACTGAATTTCGGTTTCAAAACGTTCGGCATGCTTGCGCATCCGCTCCATGAGTTCCGGGCCCTGAACACCCTGGTCATCCCCCGGCCAGTTGTCGACGTCAGTGGTGGTGGTCAGCTGGCCACCCATTTGCATGCCGGTAATCAACAAAGGTTGCAGGTTGGCGCGCGCTGCGTAGACCGCTGCGGTATAGCCTGCCGGGCCGGAACCGAGAATAATCAGCTTGCTATGGCGGGTCGTGCTCATGGTTGCTCCTGATATCAAAGGTCAATAAAAAGGGCCGACTGCTCGCCGACCCTTAAAGACTAACGGATTGCCAGGCAACTTGCCTTAAAGCAATCTTAACGATTACAGCTTATCGGAAGACTCAGCCAGATAATCGGCAACACCCTTGGCATCTGCCTTCATGCCTTTCTGACCCTTGGTCCAGCCAGCAGGACAAACTTCACCGTGCTCTTCGTGGAACTGCAGAGCTTCAACCAGACGAACCATTTCATCAACATTACGGCCCAGTGGCAGGTTGTTAACGATCTGGTGCTGAACAACGCCTTCCTTATCGATCAGGAAAGAAGCACGCAGCGCCACACCATCTTCAGGGTGTTCAATGCCATAGGCACGTGCAATTTCGTGTTTTACATCCGCGACCATGGTGAATTCAACTTCACCGATACCGCCATGGTCTGGGCTGGTGTTGCGCCAGGCATGGTGAGTGAACTGGCTGTCAATGGAAACGCCGATGACTTCTACACCCAGCTCCTTGAATTTGGCCATGCGGTTGTTGTGGGCAATGATTTCTGAAGGGCAAACAAAGGTGAAGTCCAGTGGCCAAAAGAAAAGTACACGATACTTGCCATTGGTGTCAGAAAACTTGAAATTCTCAACGATGCTGCCATCGCCTTTTACTGCTGCCGCTTCAAAATCAGGTGCTTGACGAGTTACAAGTACAGTCATTCCAAAACCTCCTAAAGGCTATAAAAGATAACAAAGGCATTTGCCTTTGCTCCAAAAAATCGGATAGAACTTTAATAATATGGGTGCGCAGCAGCTGGATTGCAAGGGCTGGCTAGTCAGAATCCCGTTTCATTTCTGCAGCCACCAGCTCGCCATTCATACCGACCTGAAGGGTTATGGAAATCGGAGCGCAGCAGACTTCACAATCCTCTATATACTCCTGGCTTCCTGCGGAAGTATCCACTGCAAGTTCCAGTTCGCTGCCGCAGTAGGGACAGACATCATGGATCGTTGTCAACATGGCTTCGTTCATGGGGTACCTCCTACAAGACTGCACTTTTATAGGTTAGCAATCTATGGCAGGAAAGCGAGCAATCATCCCGCAGGACAGTTAACATTACCAAAAGCGAAAAAAGGCAGTTGATTTTGTTGACCGCACAAAACATGGTTTGTACTTGGCATCGACGATTGCAAGATCTTCCTGAAGAGTCCTGGCAGCAGCTGGCCGGCCAGGCTTATCCCTTTCTGCGTTATGAGTTTCTGCAGGCGCTGGAAGAGACCGGCTGCGTCAGTCTGGAAACAGGCTGGCAACCTTGTCATGCTGCAATCTGGCAGGGCGAGCACCTGGTTGCGGTTTTGCCGGGCTACCGCAAATATCACTCGCGCGGCGAGTATGTTTTTGATTTTCAGTGGGCTGAAGCTTACCGGCATTTTCCCGACCCCGAAACCGGTGCTATGGGACGCGATTATTACCCTAAACTGCTCTCGGCGATTCCCTTTACACCAGCCGGTGGGCCAAGGCTGGTGATCGCCCCAGATGCATCGGCTGCCAAGGTGGTGGAATGCTTGTCCGCTGCGATCCAGTTACTGGTAACAGAAAGTGCGTTAACGGGTGAGGTGATCTCAGGCTGGCACTTGCTTTTTCCTGAGGCTCAAGAGGTTGCTTTGATCAGTGACTATTGGCCAGGCAACTTGTTGAAGCGTCAGGGCTGTCAATTCCATTGGTTTAATCGGAGCTATGAAAATTTTGATGATTTCCTGGCTGTCATGACCAGTAAAAGACGTAAGGAAGTCAGGCGGGAAAGACGTAAAGTGGCGGATCAGGCTTTGACTCTAAAGCGATTTAAAGGCGAAGAGATAACTCAGGAGATGATGAGTCAGTTTTATGCTTTCTATCAAATGACTTATCACTTGAGAGGCCAGCAGCCTTATTTAACGGAAAGCTTCTTTTTACAACTACTGGAAACCATGAGCGACGCCTTGATGCTGGTTCTGGCTTGGCATCAGGGTCGTGCAGTAGCTGGCGCTCTATTTTTTGTGGGTGAGAAAACTCTTTATGGTCGTTATTGGGGTGCCTTGGTGGAAGCGGATTGCCTGCATTTTGAGGCCTGTTATTACCAGGGAATCGAGTTTGCTATTGAAGAAGGCCTGGAGCGTTTTGATCCGGGTACTCAGGGAGAGCACAAAATATCGCGTGGTTTTGAGCCGGTATTGACGCATTCGCTGCATTGGCTACCTGATGAACGTTTCTCTCTGGCTGTGGATGATTTTCTGCAAAGAGAGCGAACGGCAGTAGCTGCCTATAGAGAAGAGGCCAGGCAGCTACTACCGTTTCGATCTAATAAGCCGGACTAAAGAGTTTCACGGCTTGGGGTTCTTCTGGCTTTTGTTTCAACATAACCTTTTCGTGTTGAAAGAAGGCTAGCGCCAGAGTAGCAACAGCCTGATAAAAAACCGCACTGTTGGCTTCCTGAATATCGCGGCACAGGTTTTCTGCCCAAGGTGATAAATGGCGATGGAAGAAGGTAGCCTGACGTTCTTCACTGGCTCCTTGCTGAATGAGTAAAGCCATAACTTCACACAAGGCCGCAATATGGTCTTCAGGCTCTTTGTGCTCTTCCGTGCGCTCAAAACCCAACAGCTTCAAGTCCCGGCGCAATTCAATCAAGGGTGCTTCCATGATGGAGCCGGTCAGATACCAAGAGGCGAAAGGTGTGACCTCCCCCTGACCGATACCGATAAACAAGGGCAAGTATTCGTCAGCCAGATTTTCGGGTGATGCTTGTTGAGCGGCCAATTGCAGCATTTGCCAGCCCAGTTGCAAGTCATTTTGTTGCTGGGGGTCGGTTTCCAGAGTGCGCAACAACTCCAGCAGTTGGGCATTGGGGGCCTCCCGAAGCAGGGCTGCGAGCAGGGCATAGATGTCAGTGCGCAAAGCTTGGTCTTCCTGGTGCATGGTGATCTCCTTGGGTCAGAGGCGCAATTGCGCTTCAGGGTCAGCGGCCAGTTCACGATAGCTGTCGCGCACGCGGCAGTCTTCGCACATTTGCAAACGTTTGGCAGCTTCACCCTGAAAATAACTGTGATTTTCCAGCTTTTTCATAATGCTGGTAATGGTGCTGCGATTCCCGAAGGCTTTATCACAACGGATGCAATGAAAGGGTTCTTCTTCCTTCAGTGTGCGTTCTTCCAGGCGAATGCCCGGTGCCGCAATAAAACGTGGTTCCAGGGTGATCACTTTTTCCGGGCAGCTGGCTTCACAAAGACCGCATTGCACACAGTCCCCTTCCATAAAAGCCAGTCGCGGTGCGTTTTCATTACCACCCCGTAAAGCACCGGTCGGGCAGAGGGCAACGCAACTCATGCACAGAGTGCAATTATCCACCTGGACGTTAACTTGACCAAAGGGTGCGCTTGTTGAAAGTTTGATGGGTTCTTCTTTAGCATCAGCCTGTTCATATAAGCGTTCCAGCGCGGCGTTCAGAGTGCCTCTTTTACCCTCCCATTCAAAAGGATCGGTCGCCGGATAATCATGCCAGTTGCTTAAGCTCTGATTCAGCGTCTCAAGCTCACTGTTTAACGTATCGGAATGAACCAGGCTGATTCGTTCAGCTGGGTGCCCCAGTGTTTCCAGAATTTTTCCGGCAAGGCCAACTTCTTTGTTGAGCAAAGTGATCAGGCTGGGAGGTGTGTTTTCACTGACTTGAATGCTGACGAAGGTACAGCCGGCACACAGTAGAGAAAACCAGATTTCCATGCCGATGCCAGCCGCTTCTTCCAGAGCAACGGGAAGGATGAAATCCGGTAAGCTGCTCAGGTCAGGAGCGTTTTCTTCATCGTGAATCAGTACGGCTGGCTGAGTGCCGCCGGCTTCCTGGTAACTCTTAACCAGTTGGCGCAGTTGAGTCAGTCGGTTGACAGGCTGTGGTGAGGTAAAGCTGAGTGCACCCGTTGGGCAGGCTGTTGTGCAGCTTCCTGCACCATGACAAAGAGCATCGTTAACTGAAATAATAAAATCATGTGTTGGCGTGTGGTTGTGGCTGCTGATGGCGTCCGCCGGGCAAACATCCAGGCAGCGGGTACAACCGGTTTTACCCCGATCAGCATGGGCGCAGATGTCATGATTCACCTGAATGTAGGTGGGTTTTTCAAACTCACCGCGCATTCCGCTCAACTCATCAATCACCTCATTCAGCTGGGTGGAACCCACTGCCGGAGCGAAATAGCCAGGGGGTGAGAGTTCACTGCTGATCAACTGCTGACCGGTCAGATCCAGCACCAGGTCAAAATGTGCCTGACCCACCAGTGCCTTGGCAGGATTGAAGCTTTCCTGTTTTTCAGTGTCCATAACCTGAAGCTCAAAAGCCCCCAGCCAACCTTGCAAACTAGCCAGCGGAGCATAAATAAGCCTGGCATCAGGGGCAGCATTCAGTGATTTCTCCAGATGCTCATCGTCATGGCTGGATACATCACCGTGAGCAAGAACAGTAATAGAGCTGAGGTCAGTCAATTGTTCTGCGGTTAATCGGGCCAGGTCTTCCGGGCCAATAATCAGCAGCTGGCCCTGGCTTGAGTAAGTCATGCTGCCTGACTGGGCAGCCAAGGTTGGGGGAAGGCTATTAAGAGCCAGTTGGCGTGCCATTGAATTACTGGTTTCAGGTTTGGGCATCATCATCACTTTCTTTATTGTCTAGGTGATTGTCTGGGTGGGTATTTTGGGTCAGCTGAGGCTCTTCTTCCTCCAGCCAGGTATCCAGTTTGTTTTTCGCCCAGGAGTGCATTTTCTCGGCAGTTGCACTGGTCAGGCTGACGACCTGGCTATAATCCTCGGCATATTCATCCAGCTCGCTGATGGTGTTAAAACCGGGTTGATGAAAAAGCTTACGCAAGGCCTGCTGTTTTAAAGCCCGGCTGACCCCTTCAGCAAAAAACATGGAAACATCGCTGTCATCCTTTAAGCTGTCCAACTCCGGCATGTCAGCATCCGTCAGCTCTTTATCAGCGACTTCCTGAAGGTTTTCCTGCATTGAAGCTGGAGTCGCTGGTGCCTGGGTCTCCGCAGCCGCCGGACTGTCATCCAATGGCTGCCCCTGTTTGCGTTTTGACCAGCGCGAAAGGAAGGCTTCACTCATGGTTGGCTCCGCTGGTGTTTTTTTCTGGTTTGGGTTGACCGCGTAAACGCCGATTGGCTTCCCGCGGGTCCACCCATTCACCATAGTGGGCCATAAAAGCTTCCATCCAGGCGTGAATGGCTGCTGGCATGGGGATATCCAATACTGGCTGACCCGCATCCATAGAGTCGGCTGCTACGTCCTGGCAGACGGTAACCTTGTGGGGAACCCACAGCTGATCATCAAGCTCCCGGCAGATCACAAACACCTTGGGAGCCTGGGAAGACAAATTAAAGCGGTAGGCACTGCGTTCATCCCGAAAAAGCTGCAGTTCCAGAGGTGCTGCTTCCGGGTTATCCAAAGGCTGCTGACTGATTTCTGCGACTTGCCAGTTCGCACTTTCCCAGCCTCTGGAAAGAGTGACTTTCTTTTCCAGAAGTACCCATAAGGGCCAGGTATTGAGTGAGGGTTTGCCCTGTGTGGCTGTATTCACTGGCTGCTCCTGAAATTGTTTTCAAGTAGAACAGCAAGTCCTATGCCTTGCTACTCAGGAGAATAAGCGCAAATAAGCTAAGGGTTAGCCGGGAAATTGACGCAGGGAAGGGGTGTTAAAGCGGTGTGCCTGGGTTTTTAGGGGTGGAGGGCGGGTCATTTTGACCCGCCAGGTGGCTTCTTGACCCTTTTATACTTCGGTTAAACGCAGTTCTTTGGGCATGGAGAAGGTGATGTTTTCCGGTCGGCCTGCCAATTCAATAGGCAAATCAGATCCCCACTCATTGAGCTGCTGAATCACATCCTTCACCAAAACTTCGGGCGCAGAGGCACCGGCTGTAATGCCGATACGGGTGGCATCTTCCAGCCACTCTTTTTTCAGGTCATCGGCGCCATCAATCAAATAAGCCTTGGCACCCATGCGCTCAGCGAGTTCGCGCAAGCGGTTGGAGTTGGAGCTGTTGGGGCTGCCGACCACAAGAACCAGATCCGAGTTCTGGGCCAGAGTTTTTACGGCATCCTGACGATTTTGTGTGGCATAGCAGATGTCATCTTTACGCGGCCCGCTGATATTGGGGAAGCGCTCGCGCAGGGCATTGATGACCTTGGCCGTATCATCCATCGATAGAGTGGTCTGGGTAACGTAGGCCAGGTGATCCGGGTCCTGGACTTCCAGTCGTTCAGCATCGGCCTCGCTTTCCACCAGATAAATCTTGCCTCCATGACGAGCATCATAACGCCCCATGGTGCCTTCCACTTCAGGATGACCGGCATGGCCAATCAGAATGCATTCCTGACCCAGGCGGGCATAGCGTAAAACTTCCATGTGTACCTTGGTGACCAGAGGGCAGGTGGCATCAAATACCTTGAGATTGCGCCTTTCCGCTTCTTCCTGAACGGCTTGGGAAACCCCATGGGCGGAAAAAATGACGATCACATCATCCGGCACTTCATGCAGCTCATCAACAAAGCGGGCACCCCGTTCACGCAGGGTTTCCACCACAAAACGGTTGTGAACCACTTCATGGCGAACATAAATGGGCGGGCCGAACACATCCAATGCACGGTTGACGATTTCGATGGCGCGATCCACACCGGCACAAAAGCCGCGAGGGTTGGCCAACTGGATGCTTTTAGTCATAAGAAACCTGATTTACTGAACAGATGCGGGAGCCACATCAAGAATTTCGACTTCAAAAGTCAGAGTTCGTCCCGCCAGAGGGTGATTAAAATCCACCTTGACCTGACGCTCATCAATTTCAGCCACAACACCCGGCAGTTCACCACCCGCCTTATCCTTAAAGCCCAGAATCATACCCACATCCAGCTCTTCAATACTGGCAAAATCAGACCGTGAAATCATTTGGATGTTACTGGGGTTATGTTGACCAAAGGCCTTTTCAGGTGGAACGGTGAAGGTTTCTTTCTGACCGGCCTGAAGGCCATGAATACAGGCTTCAAAACCCTCGGGCAGATTGCCGTCACCAATCGTCAAGGTTGCAGGGTCACGGTCAAAAGTGGAATCGACCGGCTGACCATCTTCCAGGTGCAAGGCAAAATGCAGAGTGACTTGAGTGCCTTCACCGATTTTCAAATCTTTCATACGGGTATCCATAGGTAAGAAAAGTGATTTAATATATTTTAACATGCACACTGGAAGGCAGTAACCTACTTCTCTACTCGGTTTTAGATGATGATAGAAACCCTAACGAGGCTTGCTGAAAACAATCCACAAATCCTGGCCTTATGGATTTATGGCTCCCAGGCGCGTGGTGATGCCGGATCAGAAAGTGACTGGGATTTGGCAGTCATCTTCGCGGAATGGGAAACCAATGCCCTGGAAAGACGTCTACGCCCAGAAACTTTGGCATTGGATTGGCAAGAAGCCCTGAAACTGCCGGAGAGTAAACTGAGTGTTGTTGACCTGGCCTGCTGCCCCGTTCCTTTGGGTTGGAGTATCCTTTCAGAAGGTAAACTCCTTGTGGATAAAAAACCGGGAATTCGCATGACCGTGGAATCCAGAATTTTCTCCATCTGGGAGCTGGATTACTTGCAACATCAGGATGGCTGGGAAGGTATTAAGAGCTGGTCAGATATTAGAAGTCTTGAGGAGTTTGGTGGTCGTCCTAACGCATGCGAAGCCAGTTCCTGAAGACAGATTAGGTAAAGGTCTTGCTGTATGCGTTCTGCAGCGTTTTTTTCTACTTTGTATTACAAAGAGTATTGACAGGTGGCCTTATGAAGAATGAGATGCTGAGTACCCGGATTGATCAGGAAACAAAACTGGCATTCACATATGTGTGTGAAGAAATAGGCTTAAGTCCTTCACAGGCAATCAAGCTTTTGCCAAGGCTGTCATTAACTATGGCGGGATACCTTTTGAACTGAGAACCAGGCAGCCTAATGCTTTAACAGCGAAAACTATTGCGGAGTTAGAAGCAGGTGAGGGTAACAAAGCCGATACTCTTGATGAGCTTTTTGAAGATTTAGGTGTTGGCGAATTGAAAAATGCTTAAGCTCGAATATGCCAGTCAATTCAAAAAGGATTTTAAGAAGGTGGCAAAGCTGCCAATACCTGATGTGATCGAAGTTGACGCGTGATCAAGCAACTTCAGCTCAGCAATACCCTGCCAGAAAAGTATGTCGATCACCCTTTGGCCGGCAACTGGGTGGGCTACAGAGATTGCCACATAAAACCGGACCTGATTTTGATCTATAAAATTGACTCTGATGTTCTAAAACTGGCCAGGGTAGGCAGCCATAGCGTGCAAAAATGGCTTAACATATTGGGTTGACACCACAGTCATTCGTTAGCACCAAGGACACATATGGATATCAATTCCCTAACCCTTTTCAACGAGAGAGTAGCCCGATTGAATCGGTCTAAGCTTGCCGAACGCATGAAAAATACGAGCTATGTGCTTTCGTTTGACCGGTTTACGAACGGTGAATGGATTTGTGCAGACGGTGTCGATGAAGACACTGTGGATGCTTTTATTCTAAACGTGAGACTGTTAATCCAAGACAATGATGGGTTCTCAATCAAGTGTTTGGCGGAGAATATCTACTCAAAAAGCGCTGTCCCGGATGATCTTCGTGGCCGGTTTCAAAACGCTCGCAAGAAATGGCAGGAACATGCTGAAGCAATTTCGCTCTTCAAACACCCCTGTCGTGAAGGGAGTTTTTCGAACAGAGAGCTTTTTGATGTGCTGATGTATGGAGGGCTGGCCCATGCGAATCGGGATAAGGTTGACCTTTTCTTTAGGCTTACAAGAAGCGGTGCCATTAGTGCCCTTGTATTTTATCATTTTTTGAAATCACTCCAGCTGATGCATGAAGTAGTAAACACCATTGCAGATGTAAACGAAGAGCTTGCGAAAATCCACTGTGCTAACAAATAGTTTTAGCTCGTTCCAATCCTGACGGTTTCCGACCAGACGTTCTTTTTCCCGCTTTGCTGAGAAAAGGGCATCACTGAACAAGAGCATCAGTTTGAAGAATCAGACATGGAATCTGATAGTTGCTTGGTACCAATTTCTATTGAAATTGAAGTTCCCAAACAGATAAGCATATTGGAACGGGTGTGTTTTTGGATTTAAAATCTGCTCCGTTTCACCTGATAGTCGCTCATGTCACTGATGAACTCATTTCATTAGATGTATTTGCCTCGCCAGAAAAGTGATACTAGAGTGCTGCTACCTACCTGAGTCAGAGTGAGTTGACAGAGGGTTGGCGACGATGCATCTTCAAATCTGCGTCTATTAATGTAGTTACTCACTTTCATTAAAGCGTTCGGGAATATTTTCAAGCAGCCTTTTTCCGTGGATAACCGCGACTATCAGGATGTTTTGCTTGGATTCAATTCGATAGATTAATCGATAGCTATGGACAAAGCGTTCCCGTAAATTTTTATCACTGAGTTCGGGAAGTGTACGGCCGATCAGTGGAAATTCTCCAATATTTCGAGCTACCGATAGCATTTCAGAGACCACAGCACTGGCATAATACTCAGAGCTTCTGGAGATGTATTCTGCGATGTTTTCGAGGTCTTCAATAGCTTCTGGTGACCAGCTTACTTCAAAGTCCATTTACGAAACTGCTCCTCAACCTTATCCTGACTGACCCTGCCTTCTGTTTCTGCCCGCTTGATACCTTTGTGAATTTTGTCCACGACATACAAGTGGTACTGAACATCTTCAAGCGAACAATCATCAGGGAGCTTGTCCAGCATAGCTCTTACTTCATCTTTTGCTATATTCATGAGCGTTCACCTCTTGCTTGTTCCCTGATTTTAACCACAAAAGCTATATGAGTTAAGTTTTACTCTCTTTCCCAAAAAATGCCAGCCAGATAATCAAGGCTGCTCCCACGCTGATGCCTGCGTCAGCAATGTTGAAGGCGGGGAAGTAGCTATGATTCCAATGGAAGGCAAGAAAATCCACGACATAGCCATGCAGGATACGGTCATGCAGGTTGCCCAAAGCGCCGCCCAGGATGAGGGCGAGAGCCAGTGCGGTCAGTTTTTCAGAAGGCTTGAGGCGGTTCATCCAGCCCCAGAGGAAGAGGCTGGCGATCACTCCCAGGGCCACAAAGAAGACTCTTTGCCAGCCTCCGGCTTCGGCCAGAAAGCTGAAAGCTGCGCCGGTATTGTGTAGAAGCACCAGATCAAAGACCGGCAGCACTTCAATGCGTTGGCCGTAATACAGGCTGTTGCTGACCCAGGCTTTGCTGATCAGATCCAGGGCAATAACCGCAATAGCGACCAGTACCCAGGGCAGGTTGCGCTGCTGCCAAGCCAGGCTGGAGATCAGTTTTTTAATCTCCAGCCCTTTCTTTTCCTTAGGCATAGCGGCGTTCTTCACCTGGGCCTTCGGGCAGATTGCTGATGCAGCGACCACAAAGTTCAGGGTGGTCAGAGTGAGTGCCCACATCTTCACGATGGTGCCAGCAACGCGCACACTTCTTGTGTTCGGAAGCGGCTACTGCAACCTTGAGTTCTTCCAGGTCGGTTGTCCGTGCATCACCACCTTCAGCCAAGGGTTTGAGAGTGACCTCGGAAGTGAGCAGTACAAAACGCAGCTCTTCACCCAAACGCTTGAGGTCGGCCAGTAAGGCATCCGAGGCATAAAGGGTGACTTCCGCACTCAGTGAGCCTTTTACCAGTTTTTCATTACGCGCATCTTCCAGGCACTTGTTGACTGCATCCTTGACCTCCATCAGCTGTTCCCAGTAATCGCGGCCCAGATCATTGCTGCTGTCTTCAGGCAGAGCAAAAAGACCGTCATACCAGGTGGTCAGGAAGATGGATTCGGAACGCTCACCGGGCAGGTGTTCATTGATTTCTTCTGCCGTGAAACTGAGGATGGGAGCAATCCAGCGTACCAGCGCTTCGGCAATATGATAGAGCGCCGACTGACAGGAGCGGCGACCACGCGAATCGGTCTGCATGGTGTACTGGCGGTCTTTGATCACATCCAGATAAAAGCCGCCCAGTTCCTTAACGCAGAAGTGATGCACCTGCTGGTAAACATCCAGAAAACGGTAGTTGGCATAGGCTTCTTCAACACGCTGTTGCAGACGCAGAGCAGCATCCACGGCCCAGCGATCCAGGGAGAGTAACTGCTCAGCAGGCAGTAGATCGCGCTGGGGATCAAAACCGTTCAGGTTGGAGAGCAGGAAGCGGCTGGTGTTGCGAATACGACGATAAGAGTCGGCAGTACGCTTGAGGATATCGTCGGAAACAGCCATTTCGCCGGAATAATCGGTCGATGAAACCCACAGACGCAGAATGTCGGCACCCAGTTTATCCATGACTTCCTGGGGGGCAACCACATTGCCCACAGATTTGGACATCTTGCGACCGTGAGCATCGACAGTGAAGCCGTGGGTCAAAAGGCTGCGATAAGGGGGGTGGCCATCAATGGCACAGCCGGTCAGCAGGGAAGAATGGAACCAGCCCCGGTGTTGATCTGAACCTTCCAGGTAAAGATCGGCGCGTGGCCCTTCTGCATGACCCAGCGGATGAGAGCCGCGCAATACATGCCAGTGGGTGGTGCCGGAATCAAACCAGACATCCAGCGTATCGGTGGCCTTGTCATAATCAGCTGCTTCGTTACCCAGCAGCTCTTCGGCTGACATTTTGAACCAGGCATCAATGCCTTCGCCTTCCACTTTCTGGGCTACGGTTTCCAGTAGCTCCAGGGTGTTGGGGTGCAGTTCGCCGGTTGCCTTGTGCAGGAAGAAAGGTAAGGGCACGCCCCAGTTGCGCTGACGCGAGATACACCAGTCCGGGCGGTTGGCAATCATGGAGTGCAGGCGCGCCTGACCCCAGTCGGGATAGAATTTGGTTTGCTCAATACCTTCCAGGGCTTTTTCGCGCAGGGTTTTGCCATCAGTGCCCTGGATATCCATACCCACAAACCATTGCGCCGTGGCACGGTAGATCACCGGCGTTTTGTGACGCCAGCAGTGCATGTAGCTGTGAGTGATTTTTTTGTGTGCCAAAAGACTGCCGGTTTCCTGCATCTTTTCGACAATTTGCGGGTTGGCTTTCCAAATCATCTGGCCGCCAAAGAAAGGCAGGTCATCGGCATAGACACCGTTGCTCTGAACAGGGCTACGGATGTCATCAAAGCTCATGCCTTCAGCACGGCAGGTATTAAAGTCATCCATGCCATAAGCAGGCGCTGAGTGGACGATACCGGTGCTGCCCACTTCCGCTTCTACATAGTCAGCGAGATAAACTGGCGACAGGCGATCATAAAACGGATGGCGGAAGTTGATTTTGTCAAAGGCTTCACCCTGAGCGGTAGCGATGACTTTGCCTTGCAGCTCATAGCGTTCCAGGCAGGATTCCACCAAAGGTTCGGCCAATAGCAGCAGGCGTTCACCCACATCCACCAGAGCATAGGTGAACTCGGGATGCATATTCAGAGCCTGGTTGGCAGGAATCGTCCAGGGCGTGGTGGTCCAGATCACCACAGCGGCAGGCTTGGGTAGTTTGTCCAGGCCAAAGATGCTGGCCAGTTTGTCTTCGTCTTCACAGGGGAAGGCGACATCGACCGCATCGGATTGTTTGTCGGCATATTCCACTTCGGCTTCGGCCAGAGCAGAGCCACAGTCAAAACACCAGTTAACCGGTTTCAGGCCCTTGAAAACAAAACCACCTTTTACCATTTCACCCAGGGCACGGATTTCACCAGCTTCATTGCTGAAATCCATGGTGCGGTAGGGCTTTTTCCAGTCACCGATCACGCCCAGGCGGACAAAATCCTGCATCTGGCCCTTGATTTGTTCACCGGCGTATTCCCGGCAAAGATCACGGGCTTTATCGGCAGGCAGGTTTTTGCCATGGGTGACTTCGACCTTGTGCTCAATGGGTAGACCATGGCAGTCCCAGCCGGGTACATAAGGCGCATCGTAACCCGACAGGGTGCGGGATTTAACGATAAAGTCCTTGATGATCTTGTTGACGGCATGACCGATGTGAATATTGCCGTTGGCGTAGGGGGGGCCGTCATGCAAAACAAATTTGGGGCGGCCTTCGCCTTGCTTGCGCAGACGTGCGTAAAGATCCATTTGCTGCCATTTTTCCAGGCGTTTGGGTTCCTGTTTGGGCAGCATCCCACGCATGGGGAAATCGGTTTCCGGCAGATTCAGGGTTGCTTTGTATTGATCCGTATTCTTGTCAGTCATGGTCAGGTGTCATCAAGGTTGGTTAGCTGGAAAAGTCAGGGGTGCTGTTGCCAGAAGTGGCTGGATTTCACGATCCGGCCAGGCAGAACCGGGCACCCAATCCGGGTGGGCCTGATTGAAGAACTGAATCGAGTGATCAATATCCCGAGCAATGTTTTCTTTCAGTTCTTCCAGGCCATTGAATTTCTTTTCATTGCGCAGCTTGGCCAGAAAAAAGACTTCCAGCGGCTGGGCATAAATTTCTTCTCGGAAGCCATGCAAATGAACTTCCAGAGCGGGCAGAACGCCATCCACGGTGGGACGCAGGCCGATATTGGCAACACCGGGCCAGTAGTCACCGTTTTGCAGCCGGGCGAGTACAGTGAAAACACCATTCAATGCAGGCTTGCGAATGCCCAGCAAGAGGTTGGCTGTGGGGACGCCCAGTGTTCGCCCCAGTTTGCGGCCATGCACAACCCGGCTGGCAATCTTGTAGGGGCGCCCCAACATGCGTGCAGCACCGGCAAGGTTGGCACTGGCTAAAGTGGTTCTTACGCGGGTGCTGGAAACGCGTTCTTCATCCATTAAAAAGGTATGGGTATGCTCAACGCCAAAGCCTTTCTGGGGGCCGAGTTTTTCCAGTAAATGAAAGTCTCCGGCACGATCGCAGCCAAAACGAAAATCATCACCCACGACCAGATGACGTACGCCCAGGCCATCCACCAGAACCTGCTGGATAAACTCTTCACCTGTCAGCTGGCGCAAACGGCTATTGAACTGCAGACAAACGATCCGTTCCGCACCGTATTCAGCCAGACGTTCGACCTTTTCCCGAAAACGGGTCAGGCGCGCTGGTGCCTGGTCGCCAGCAAAAAACTCCCGTGGCTGGGGTTCGAAAACCATAACCGTTGCAGGCTCACCCAGGTGTGCGGCTTTTTCCCTGACCTGCTGCAGGATTTTCTGGTGGCCTAAATGCACCCCATCGAAATTACCGATAGTGGCCACACAGCCCCGGTGTTGGGCGCGCAGATTGTGAATACCGCGAATCAGTTCCATGCAGGCTCTAGTTAGACCAGTTGAAGAAGTGAAGGACAACCCATGATTATATAGAAGTGAGAGGCAAGCGAACAGCGCCCAGCTTTAAGGTGGGCAACGATTAACCAGAGAAGAAGGCGGGTCGTTATTGATTCGGGGGCGACCCGTGACTGAAAAGGTAATGGCCCTGGCGGGTTGTTGGGTAAATCCGGAACAGGGCAGAAGCGTACCACCCGAGCTTCTGTGAGGGAGGGGTTGCAGGGTAATGTCATGGTCGGGAAAAGCAATTTGAGTTTCGTGGCCCGGAAAGTGGCGCAAGGGTTGCAGTGCCTGATTGACCAGCAACAGATCAGCACCCAGTTGAGAGGAAGAACAGTTCTGGGCATTCTGGGTTAGGCACAGAGTAAGTTCCTGCTGATGCAGGGTGGCCAGAGTACGAGTCAGTTGCAGGATAGCCTGAAGGCGATTCAGTTCAGCTGCTTGGCGTTGTTTTTCCTGCAAAGCCTGGTAGCCGGGAAAGGCAACTCCCATCAGCAAGGCAAGTAGGGCCAGCACCACCAGTAGGTCGAGTAGATTCACTCCGTTCTGATGATTATGCATCGGGGCAGGCCTGATCCAGGGGGCAGGGCGGACAGGCCGAGGTCTGGTTGCTGCCCAGTTGATTCAGCAGTGTCTGGCAGTTTTGATATAGCTGAAACTGATGGTTGAGGTAGCTCCGACTTAAATCCTGGCTGGACAGAGTGACCAAGAGCATGGCCAGAAGTACAAAAACCAGAAGAGGTAGCAGCAAAAATCCTTCTTGTCGTGAATATTTCATGGAGTCGGCTCCTGTAGATTGACTCTGCCGATAACCAGAATTCTGAGGTGTCCATCATCAGGTGGTTCAAGGGTTTCTCCCCAGAGGTTGATTGGGTTTGGGAGTTGTTTGTCACTAAGTGTTTGGCTCGAAACCAGAAGTACAGCAAACTGAATCGCTGTAACCTCTTCCCAGGGATCGTTGAAATCTTTGGTTTGAATCCAACCGCCCGAATCCGGGCTGTAGAAGCGTAAGCGTAATAATTCGACCTGATCAATCAAGGTTTGCGAATTGGTCAGAGTTTTGGCTTCGTTCTGACTGGATATCTTGTGGGCCAGGCCCCTGCCATAGGTTTTTTCATCCACATGCCAAAGGCTGTAATCGGGTGCTTCGCCTTGTTGGCGATTGATTAGTAACCAGTCAGAGGAACGAAAACTGGTAAAGTTTTTCTTCTGGATATCAGGATCACTGAGTTGGATAGAGGCTTCCCTGAGATCAGGGTAATTGCGACTGGCCGCTCCGGCTTCGAGAAGTTGATGGCCACTGGCCAGATCCTGTTTCAAGACCAACTCAGCCAGTCGTGCTTTTTCTTCCAGACGCAGCCAGGCGGCCTGTTCAGTTTGTTCCTGCACCAGGCTGGCAAAAATCTGGGTGGCAGCCAGGAGCAAAAGACTACCCAGAGCACTAACCAGTAGCATTTCCAGAAGTGTAAAGCCTGAGCTTTTCCTTATCATCTTGCCTCCTGATTACTGAGTGGGTCGGCTCAGTTTTTTGGGCCCGGTCGGGCCTTGCCAATTCAGTACAATTTCATGACCGGTTCGCTTAGCTTTCAAGTCGGGAAGTTTTTGGCTGGCTTGGCAAAGCAGGCTGAAATCGAAACCGGCTTTGGGGTGCGTTGGTGTGCATTGGTTGTTTTTCAGAGCAACCGTTAAACTGCCGGGTGGTGAGATACCTGAACCCAGTTGCAGGGCAAGGTCTTCGGCTGCCCGTGCCGCTGCTGCTTCCTGTTGGATGATGAGTCGGATTTGCAGGCTGGAGGTCAGGTGCTGGCCCACGGTAATGGCCAGCAAGGCGGTCAGTATCAGGGCGACCAGTAATTCCATTAGAGTGAAACCAGTCTGACAGGGCCTCTCCTGTGACATCTAGAACTTCCTCCCTGAAAGAAAAATGTTATATCAGGTTAGAAGGTCGACTATCAGGCTTGGCTGCAATGGCTGGTTTTTTTGATCCGGACAAGCTGGAACAAATAATGTAGCTGTTTTTTTACCTGGGGTTACGAGCCAGGTTTAAGCTGTTGTGGGCGAATTCCTGCAACCAGCAAGGCCAGGCCATAAAATCCCGCGCCGAGAAGGACCAGCAGAGCCAGACGCAATATTCGCTGGGCAATACTCCACTCCAGCCAAATTGAAGTTTCAGGGCTGAACCACACCAGCAGCCCGACCATCAGCAACAGGGCAAAAGTGATCTGAAGAACAAAACGGCCCCAGCCGGGCATCCAATGCAGAATACCTTCCTTGCGCAGGCCACGTGCCAGCAAGCCTGCATTTAAAAAGGCAGAAGCCGCAGTTGCCAGAGCCAAGCCGGCATGCGCCAAAGGCACAATCAGAATCAGGTTGAAGACCATGTTGGCCGTCATGGCCTTGATGGCAATGGCCACCGGTGTGCGAGTGTTCTGGCGGGCAAAATAGCCTGGAGCCAGCACCTTGATCAGCATGAAAGCCAGCAAGCCCAGAGCATAGGCGCGCAAAGCCAGAGCAGACATCTCCACATCCACCGCTGTCATGGCTCCATACTGGAAGAGGGTGATCAATAAAGGTTCGGCCAGCAACACCAGTGCCAGTGCAGCAGGTAAACCGATCAACAACACCATGCGCACCGCCCAGTCCAGCAACTGTGAAAATTTTTCCTTATCCGCTGTAGCATGCTGGCGTGACAAAGTGGGCAGAATCACGGTGGCTATGGCAATACCAAACACGCCCAGTGGCAACTCCACCAGGCGATCGGCGTAATAAAGCCAGCCCACACTGCCATCCGTAAGGAATGAAGCCAGGAGGGTATCCAGCAAAAGATTGATCTGGCTGACGGAAACCCCAAACAGAGCCGGAGCCATGAGTTTTAATATCCGCCGTACACCTGAGTGCTTCCAGTCAGGTATGGGCACCGGCAGCAGACCTTCACGAGCCAGAAAGGGGAGCTGAAAAGCCAGCTGAACGATCCCGGCAATGAGTACCCCCCAGGCCAGAGCTTCAGCAGACGAACCGGCCCAACTGCTCAGAAAAACAGCACTGGCAATCAGGCTGACGTTCAATAAGACGGGCGTGAAAGCAGGAATGGCAAAACGATTGTAGGTATTGAGAATACTGCCCGCAAAAGCAGTCAGGGAAATCAGCAACAGGTAAGGGAAGGTGATCTTCAAAAGATCGACGGTTACAGCCTGTTTTTCCGGGTCATTGGCAAATCCCGGTGCAAAAACCCAGACCAGAAGGGGTGCAGCCAGTACGGCCAGACTGCTTAAGCCCACCAAAGACAGGCCCAGGCAACCGGCCACGGCATTATTGAGGCGCTTAACCTCAGCACGGCTTTTTTTCTCGGCATATTCGGCAAGAACCGGAATAAAGGCCTGATTGAAAGCTCCTTCAGCAAAAAGACGACGTAAGAAATTGGGGATTTTAAAAGCCACAAAAAAGGCATCTGCAGCCCCCCCGGCCCCAATCAGAGTGGCTATCACGATATCCCTGGCCAGTCCGAGAATGCGTGAAAGAAAAGTCATGGCACTGACCAGCAGGCCAGAACCCAGAATTCCACGCTGTTTGGGGGCAGGTTCTTGTGTTTGTTTTACGCTGTCCGGTGTACTCATAGCCAAAGAACTCAGGTTGCCGAGTGGATACCCACAAAAAAACCGGCATTAAGCCGGCTTTAATGTGCCTGATCGGTCAATAAAATCTGATCAGGAAGCTTTCAGTGCCTTGACGCGGGCATTCAGACGGCTCTTGGTGCGAGCAGCCCAGTTTTTGGTGTAAACGCCTTTGTCGGCAACACGGTCAATCACTTTTTGTGCCGCACGGAAATCAGTCATCGCCTGATCCCAGTCGCCCGCTTTTACAGCTTTCAAAACTTTCTTGATGCTGGTGCGGGTGGTGGAACGCATGCTGGCATTGTGCAGACGACGTTTTTCAGATTGAATTGCGCGCTTTTTGGCTGATTTGATGTTGGCCACGATAACTCCTTGGAGTCTTGCTAAGATCGTAAGATACTGATTTCAATTCGTAAACTGAGAACCAGCTGGAATCCCCTCAGGGGGAGGCGAATTTTATCACGCCTTTAGCGCATAAACCAGCGCTCCAGCAGGCGATGAACCCAGCGCCCGTAAGGTGGATAGACCAAGCGAGTGGAGTTGAACAGGCGGCGTTGAAATACGCCCTTGGCCTTGGAGAAAGTCAGAAAACCTTCCCGGCCATGATATTGCCCCATACCGGAAGCGCCCACGCCACCAAAAGGCAGGTCGTGCTGGGCAACATGAAGTAGGGTTTCGTTGATCGCCAGACCGCCGCTGTGGGTTTGGTATTCCAATTGCCGCTGATGCCTTGGATTATCACCCAGATAATAAAGTGCCAGAGGACGAGGGCGTTGGCGAATAAACTGAATGGCTTCTGCAAAATCCTGGTAGGTGATGATGGGCAACAGAGGCCCGAAAATTTCTTCCTGCATCACCTGGGACTGAGGATCGGGATTGATCAAGAGAGTCAGGGCCAGTTTGTTGGTGGTGTCCAGTTCTTCATTCGAGGGGTTGAGCTTTACTACTTGGCAGCCCTGTTCTTCCACTTCGGCCAGTAAGCCCAGCAAACGCTTTTTGTGCTGGGAGTTGATCAGGGAGGTATAATCCGGATTGATCCTAAGTTGTGAGTAAAATTCAGCAAAACGTTTTTTCAGGTAAGCGGTAACCTCTTGCAAGCGCTCTTCAGGGCAAAGCAGATAATCCGGGGCAATACAGGTCTGGCCGGCATTGAGGGTTTTGCCGAACAACAGTGGATCAAGAGCTTTTTTCAAAGAGATATCCTGATCCAGCAGAGCCGGGGATTTACCGCCTAGTTCTAAAGTAACAGGAGTTAGATTGTCAGCTGCTGCACGCTGAATATGCTTGCCGACCGCAGTTGAACCAGTGAATAGCAGATGATCAAAAGGCAAGCTGGCAAATGCCTGACTGACTTCTTTTTCACCTGTGGCAATTTGCACTTCATCGGCGGTGAAAGCTTCTTCCAGGCAGGTTGTTAGCGCCTGATTGGTGATGGGCGTCCACTCTGAAAGCTTCAGAAACACCCGATTGCCCGCAGCCAAGGCAGAAATCAGCGGTGATAGTGCCAGTTGCAGCGGGTAATTCCAGGGCACCATGATTCCCACGACACCCAGCGGTTGGTAAACCACCCTGGCTTTGGCTGGCTGATATAACCAGTCAATCTTGCGCTTTTCCGGCTTTATCCACTTCTTTAAACGACGGCGTACAAAAGCAATTTCCGAAATAAGCGGGAGCACATCAGCCATTAGTGATTCCAGACGTGAACGCCCGCCAAAATCTTCATTCATGGCATCCAGTAAGCTGGGGTAATGAGCCTTAAGGGCTTTTTCCAGACGCTTCAAGCGATCAAGCCGAGTGGCAAGGTCAGGATAAGGCTCGCTGGCAAAAGCCTCTTGAAGCTGTGAAAGTTGGTTGGTCAGGGGATTGGTCATGGCTTGGAGGATAGACACTTTAGGCCAAGAAGCCAAAGAGCTTTAGGAGAATCAGGTCGAACGGTTACTGATAAGCTGGAGATAAAGCTGTTCCACCTGCTCTCGTGCCCAGGGTGTGCGGCGCAGGAATTTCAGGCTGGATTTGATGGAGGGATCATTTTTGAAGCAGTTGATGTTGATCCGCTCTGCCAGTTCTTCCCAGCCATAGTGCTGCTGCAGTTCAGTGACGAGCTGCTCAAGAGTAATGCCATGCAAGGGATTGTTGGGCTGGATGTTGCTCATTAAACCACCACCAGGTTGTCTCTGTGGATCAGTTCGGGAGTTTCAATGTAACCCAGAAGCTCTTCAATGCGCTGGCTGGGTTGTCCGGCGAGGATGCGGGCTTCTTCGGCGGAGTAGTTGACCAGACCCTTGGCGAGGGCGCGTTCGTTTTCATCCACACAGACCACCAGTTCACCGCGCATAAAGTGACCGCGCACTTCCTTGATACCCACCGGAAGCAGGCTTTTGCCACCCTTTTGCAAAGCCTTGACGGCTCCAGCATCCAGTACCAGAACACCTTTTTCCTGCAGGTGGCCAGCCAGCCAGCGCTTGCGGGCGGTGATGGGTTCGTCATCAGGCAGTAAAAGAGTGCCCAATTCTTCACCTGCAAACAGGCGGGTCAGTGCTTGATCTGTGCGGCCGCCCAGGATAACGGTACGCGCACCGGAACGGGCCGCAAGGCGTGCGGCACTGACTTTGGTGAACATGCCGCCACGACCCAGAGCACCGCCATCACCAGCAACCGCCAACAAAGAGGGGTCCTGGGCGCGGCCTTCAGGAATCAACTCGGCTGCCGGGTTTTTGCGTGGATCAGCGTTATAGAGGCCGGGTTGATCGGTGAGCAGTACCAGGGTTTCGGCTTCCAGAAGATTGGCCACCAGAGCGCCCAGGGTGTCATTGTCACCAAAGCGGATTTCATCGGTGACGACCGTGTCATTCTCATTGATGATGGGCACAACACCCAGATCAAGAAGGGTTTGTAAGGCGCTTCTGGCATTCAGGTAACGTTTGCGGTTGGAAAGGTCGTCATGGGTCAAGAGGATCTGAGCTGAATTCAGACCCTGGCTTTTGAAGGCGGACTCCCAGGTCTGGATCAAGCCCATTTGTCCCACAGCTGCAGCCGCCTGAAGTTCATGAATAGAGCCTGGACGCTTTTTCCAGCCCAGGCGTACCATACCTTCAGCAACCGAGCCGGAAGTGACCAGCAGAATATCCTTACCTTCCCGCTTGAGCTTGGCCAACTGCTCTACCCAGCCCTGGATAGCAGCCACATCCAGACCCTGGCCATCATTGGTCAGAAGTGCACTGCCAATTTTCACCACAACACGGCGGTTACGGGTCAGGCGTTGGCGCTCACTGGTGGCTGGACTCATGAGAAGCGGGTTCCTTTAACGGGCATACTCGACGTCGACATCAAAATCATCATCATCGAAGTCGTCATCATCTTCATCTTCTTCTGCAGTTTTGCGTTTATGGCGGCGGTTGAGCCAGGCTTCAACGCGTGCCACAGCTTCAGCTTCCATACGCTCACGCATCTGGGCCTCGGCCTCGGCAGCATCCGGATTTTCAGCTTCTTCGGCACGGCGTTCCAGAAGCCAGGTCATGATGGCTTGACTGAGCCTTTCCGTGCCCTGATTGCTGATGGCCGAGATACGAAAAACCGGTCCCTGCCAGTTCAGTTCGCTGACGATTTTTTCACAGGCCTCTTCTGCTTCGTCTTCATGCAGCATATCCAGCTTGTTCAGAACCAGCCAACGGGGTCGTTCAGCCAGGGTGCTGCTGTAGGTTTTCAGTTCGCGGATGATGGTGCGTACATTGTCCACCGGATCACTGGCATCCACCGGTGCGATATCCACAACATGCAGCAAGAGGCGGCAGCGGGTCAGATGGCGCAGAAATTTGAAGCCCAGCCCCGTGCCTTCCGAAGCACCTTGAATCAGGCCGGGAATATCAGCCATAACAAAGTGCTGATGGTGACCGACTTTAACCACACCCAGATTGGGCACCAAGGTAGTAAAGGGGTAGTTAGCAACCTTGGGTTTGGCGGCGGAAACCGAACGAATCAGGGTGGATTTTCCGGCATTGGGCAGGCCCAAAAGACCGACATCGGCCATGACTTTCAATTCCAGGTTCAGGCGTCTTTCTTCGCCTTCAGTGCCTTTGGTCGTCTGACGGGGTGCGCGGTTGGTGGAGGATTTGAAGTGAATATTACCCAGGCCTTTGCGCCCGCCCGCAGCAACCAAAAGCTGCTGGCCCACTTCGGTAACGTCGCCGATGACTTCCAGGGTTTCTTCATCGACCACGGAAGTGCCGACCGGAACCTTGACCAGCAGGTCGTCTGCAGCTTTGCCCGAACACTGTTTGCCACGACCGGGCTCACCATTGCTGGCTTGATAACGCTTTTGAAAGCGGAAGTCGATCAGGGTGTTGAGGCTGTCATCACCGACCAGGTAAACATTGCCGCCATCGCCGCCATCGCCGCCATCCGGCCCGCCACGAGGCACGTATTTTTCGCGGCGAAAGCTCATGCAGCCATTGCCGCCCTTGCCGGCAACCACGGTTATTCTTGCTTCATCGACAAATTGCACGATCACTTCTCCTGGGGTTGCACCCCAAAAACAAAAAACTCCACCTGCTGGCGGAGCCTTTTGTAAAGTCCATCCAGCCAGGCTGGGCAGACTTAAGTTCAGCTATTGAAGTTTAAATCAGGCAGGAACGACGCTGACAAAGCGACGGTTCTTGGGGCCTTTGACTTCAAACTTCACAACACCTTCGGATTTGGCGAACAAGGTGTGATCCTTGCCGATGCCAACGTTGGTGCCTGGGTGGAATTTGGTGCCACGCTGGCGAACAATGATGTTGCCGCCTTGTACAACCTGGCCGCCAAACAGCTTCACGCCTAAGCGTTTGCTTTCGGAATCGCGACCGTTACGAGTACTACCACCGGCTTTTTTATGTGCCATGACTCTTTACCTCTGAGTTGGTTTCAGTGACTGGTTTACGCTGAGCTGATTAGCTGGCGATACCGGTAATCTTGACTTCAGTGTACCACTGGCGGTGGCCCTGACGCTTCATGTGGTGCTTCCGGCGACGGAACTTGATGATGCGAACTTTATCGCCGCGACCGTGATCAATGACTTCAGCAGTCACTTTGGCACCCTCTACCAGAGGCGCGCCCACTTTAATGTTCTCACCGTCGGAAACCAGCAGAACTTCATCGAAGTTCAGAGTTTCGCCTGTGGCGACTTCCAGTTTTTCCAGCTTCAGGGTTTGACCTTCCTGAACGCGGTATTGCTTACCACCGGTTTTGATGACTGCGTACATGCTTTTCTCCGCTTGCAGAATTTCACCCGTAGAATTTTCGGCTGCTTCTACCTGCTTTGAATGGAAACACTCTGGTAACCATCGAACAGGGAGCCAGGTCAGGCGAAAGGACGCGTGATTCTAAAAGAAAATCTGCGTCCTTACAATAATATTTTCCGGTTTTCTAACGATCAGTGGCCTGCAAGGGGCTGTCACTGGCTTGTCGGTCTGCGCCCCAGCTGCGTTCCATATAGCCTTTCACTTCTTCGAGCTCTTCATGGGGAACCTCATCTGCTTCACCACCTTCCAAGGGATCATGATGAAAAATGTAAAGGCGAGAAGCAAACTGGGTGAAAGGCAGAGAAGACTCTCCGAAACGTTCACCTTTGTCTGATGTGCTGACCACAACGCTATCGCCCCAGTTTTGCCCGCTGTCATTGTTGGGGTTGTAAAAATAAACCCGCATGACTTCTTCGGGGTCCAGTGCAACGCGCAGCAATGTAATGGCATGCCAGCCGATAAAGCGGGCTGCAGAGTCGGTAATGGCAATGCCGGCAGGCTGGGGGTGAATCAAGGGCTGGTTTCCATTGTAATAGGGGTGGTAGCAGGCATAAAAAGAACGCAGGAAGCCATCCAGTTCGTGCAACTGACCGGTTGCGACATCCACATTGATGCGAAACCCTCTTCCCGACCACCAACCATGAAACTCAGGATTCACCCAGCGGTGGGGGTCACCTTCGCGTCCGATACAACGCCGTCCCATTTCTGCATAGATCCGATCCAGATGCGGCACCACCAGCAGGGAAACCGGATCAAGATCAACGGGCAGCTCTTTGGCAACGCCACTGACGCTTTCCATGGAGGAAATGGGCTGACCTTCAAAGTGCATGATGATTTCATCATCCCTGGCGGCCCAGGCAAGCATTTGCAGAAGATAGTCCGGATCATTGTAGGCCCACATGGATAAAGCACGTGCGGATTGACAGGTGGGGTTGTTACCCTGACCGACACCCAACGGCTGTCCCAGAATACAGAGCACCCCTTCCAACAGGCGGGCTTCAGGTGTGACCTGAGCACCAAAGGCTAGAGTCAGGCGCTCTTTTGACCAGGCTGAGAGCTTCAGTCCCAATTGCCGCCAGAGTGCGGGTGCCACAGGTGGCTGATAAAGAATGCCTCTTTCCAGGAGCAGGGCAAGACCATAAATGCCCTGAGCTGTAGCCGGGTGAAGGGCTTTCCTGATGAGCGTCAGGGTAAGCTGCCGATAGCACATGAAACAGTCACGCCCGGTTGACGACAGGCCCAGAGCTTCGGTGATCAGGTAGTCTTCCACTTCCAGCAGGTGGTGCAGTAAAACTGCATGATAAGGTGAAACCAGGCCGGTATCGTGCATGGCACGGGCAAATCCGGTAGCTTCGGATTGCAGGGCCTTGTTGTCCATGCTCGTGAGGCGATCCAGGTAAACTTCCACACCCGGGTCTTCCCGGCAGGCCTGGGTTGTACCATAAAGGCTGCTAACCAGACGGTCTGCGCCTTGGCCGCTCCCCCCCAGATCTATATTGGGGTCCTGCTGGCAGATGGCTATCTGGGTGACCATACGCTTGACCGGCTCCACCTGAATGGGTCTTTGCCGGAGAATACGCCAGATTTCATCAATCAACTGATCAATGATGTGCTCGTAACCGATGCGTTCAGCCAGGTGCTTGAACAGACTGCGTGGTACCTGGGCCAGCCGTCCCTGGGTTTCACGCTCGGCTTCGCTGGGTGGCGTGAACAGCAGAGCCAGATTGATGGCCATAACCTGGGTGAGATAATGATGGGCCTGCTCAGCGGAAATCAATGGATGCGTGTAGCTGTTCAGGGCTACCGCCAATAACCGCAATTCACTCAAGGCTTCAATAACCACCAGGTTGCTATCAGGACTTTGCAGGGAATGGCTGCTCAGTGAAGGTACCAGTATCTGAGGATTTTCCCAGTCAGCACCGGCAAAAATCCCGGCAGCCTCCAGCTGCTGGCTGCGAGCTTCCAGGGCAGCACAGCCGCCCTCCTGCAACAGGACACGCCTCGCCGTATCCAGCACACGGGGCAGTTTGCCGGGTTTGGCAAAATCAGCCGCATCCTGCAGCTGCTGGCTGGCATCATCCAATCTTTCTAAGAGTTGTTGTAATTTTTGCTCGGTTGCCTGGTCGGTATTGTAAGTCACTGTATGCCCTATATATAGAAATCCAGGTCTTCCTGACGTTTTAACAGTTCATGCATGGTTTTGGCATCCTGCCCGGTAAAGTAGATCAGTCCCCAGTGGGTGCCAAAGGCAGTGCGCTTGGTGACGGTTTCTTCCAGAGGAGCGGTCAGTTCATGGGAGTCAAAGTAAGGATGATCCTCTGTTTCTTCCGGTATTTCCAGTTTGCTGACTACGCGACGGCGTGGGTAAACCCCAAAGCAGCCAGCGTAACCCTTGGCATCCTTGACCGGTGTGGGGAAAAAGGCTTTGACTTCTTCTGTGGTTGCTTTGGGGTCAAAAACCAGCATGGTGGCCTGGTAAGCATTGAATCCATAAACTTTTTCCAGCAGTTCAAAAACCTTGAAGCCGGGTGGGCGGTAAGCCACTTCACCAAAGTACATTTCGTCATCACTGGTGACAAAGTATTCGGGGTGAATCAGGCCAAACTCGATATCAAAGGCTTTGATGAGTTTTTCAATCTGCTGGGTGATCTGGGGGCGATAGGCTTCCAGTTCAGGAGAAGCAGGCACGTAAACGGAATAACCCAGCGTGACATATTCGGAAATATTCAGGAAAACAATCTTGCCCTTGTGAATCCAGGCCTCAACGGCAAATTCCCAGCCATCCAGGTGGGACTCCATCAGCGCCGGAAACTCTTCTTCGGGAATACTATCCACATCATCGGGTGTGCGGATGACGCGGTGACCCAAACAGCCAGCCTTATCAAAAGCCTTGAAGTGAATTGGGTCGTTGGGGTCGCCATCCAGCTTCAATAGTGTTTGGTTAACACGACGCAAAAAGCGGACTACATCTTCACGATCATGCGCTTCTTCGAAAATGCCGACACGAATACCACCGAGCTGGGCGCGGCGCTTCATCAGGGATTTATCCCGCATCAACATGGATTGTCCCAATAAGCGTGGGTTGTCCATCAGTACGGCGTTAATGGCACCGGCCCATTCCACGGTTTCCTCGTATAAAGGAACCGCAACATCCACACCCATGTCCTTGAGTTTTTCAGCAATCTCCATGGAGCGGTCATTCAGGCGTTCAAAGTTCCAGGCCAGATAAGGAATATCATGTTTCTGGCAATATTCTTCTGCCCATTCGGGAGCGACCACCAGATAGCGGCGATCAAATTTGGCGGCAGCTTCTACAGCATTCAAGCTCCAGCCTAGTAACGCGATATAGCCTTTGTCATTGGTGGTCATGGTTTCTCCTCGGGTTACAAAATGTTCATTCAGCATAGCAGCTAAAGAAGGTTTTATGTAGGAACGTGTAACAGATGCGTCCAAGTTTGCTGTCAGAAAACTTCTCTGGACGCTAAGAATTAGTTGTACTAATCTTGTACATTGAATTCAAAAAGCTCAGGAATTTTGTATGGAAGGCCATAAAATCAACCCGAATCCACGGCATTTGGTGTTTTTGGGGGTCATTCTCTTTTTGGCAGCAGAATTGTCACGTTTATTCAGTCTGCCGGATCAGCAGCTTTCCGCTTTATGGCCGCCTGCCGGTATTTTTCTGGGCAGCTTGCTGGTGTTGGGCTGGAGAGCACTTTGGCTGCTGGTTCCAGTGATGCTGGCCTGGTCACTGTTGTGGCAGCAGGTGCACTGGTTTTTTGCTTTCAGCTTTGTAACGGGGATGGCTCTGGGCTCCAGTTTGGCTACCGTCCTGATTCAACGCCAGAGTCGCAACCAGTTCAAGAAAATCAGTCTTAAATTCATGCTTTCTTTGTATGTACAGGGGGCGGTTGTTGGTAGTGGTCTTGCTTCACTCCTGGGCGCTCTGGGGTTTTGGGTCGCCAGTGCCGGGAATCAGGATTTTGTCTTTCATGATGTCTGGTTGGTTTACTGGGGTTTTGAAGCCATGGGAGTGGTTCTGTTTACTCCCCTGGTATTGATGGTCTTACTGAAAGGCTGGCGCTTTTTCATTAAAGTCTGGATGGATTTTAAGCGTCCTGAGCTGCTGATCTGGTTAATGCTGGCGCTGGGCGCCTCTCTGACCACTTTGCTGCTGGAAACCAGTGGCTTTTCCATTTATGCCACTGCACTGGCTTATGCCTTCTTCCCTCTTTTGTGCTGGTTGGTGATGACGGCCCGAATCGAAACCAGTGTGCTGTTGCTTCCGGTTTTTGTGGGGCTGTTCGTTGCTTTTGTTCTGCTTGGCTGGGGCGGTGTACAACTGGTTGCGGATATTCAGGGGCTGGTCAGGCTGCTGTTGCAGGTGGCTGTGATGGTGGTTCTGGCGCAGCTAATTGCTGCGATCAATGCCGAGCGGGGGCAGCTGACGGTCCTGTTCAGGCGCCAGGCCAGAGAGGATTATCTGACAGGGCTGGATAACGAACGCGAGTTGAACCGTGATCTGCAGAAATGGATTGTTTCTCAGTCTGCGCAGCATACCAGGCTTACTGTACCCGCTCCCTGGCTGGTTTATGTTGATGTCCTGGATTTTGAAGAGATAGGTGACCTGATTGGTTTTGAAGGGTCACATAACCTGGAACAGCAGATTGCCCGACAGCTGAAAGTACTGCGTCAAGCGGATGAGCAGCTGGCGCGTCTGGGTCCGGGACGTTATGCCCTGACTCTGGGGAAGCGAACAGCTCTGGAAATGGAGTTGCTTCTGGCTGGAACCTACCAGGCTTTGAATGACCAGGAGTTCACCAGTGACCAGCAGGCTACCCGGATTCGAGTTGCTTTGGGAGCCATCCCTCTGGATGGTGAGCTGGATACTCCTGCGCGTTACCTGAGTGCAGCTCACCAGGCTTCGCTTTTGGCACGCCAGCGCTCTGAGCGTATTTATCAGGCTCACCAGAGCAAAACCCTGATTGCCAAACGCCAGGAACTGGCTCAAAAGTTTGAAAGTTTAAAAAGGGCTCTGCCGGAAAATCGCCTCCTGCTATTTGCCCAAGCTATTCAACCCATTCAGGAGCCCAGCGAACGGCTGTCTTTTGAAATTCTGCTGCGTATGCAAGGCCCGGACGGTGCCATAGTTCCTCCGGGTGAGTTTTTGCCTGCTGCAGAAACCTTTGGTTTCATGTTGGAAATTGACCACTGGGTGATACGCAATACCCTGCAAAGTTTAGCCAATGAGCCCCAATGGCTGGCTTTAACCGACAAGTGTGGGATCAATCTTTCAGGGGCCTCCTTGTCCAGCCCGGATCTGGTGAATTATATAGACAGCCAGTTACAGGCAACGGGCGTCCCAGCCCACAAACTCAGCTTTGAAGTGACAGAAACTGAAACCATACGGGATGCGGCCCTGGCCGCCCGGCTGATTACCCAGTTAAGAGATCTGGGCGCAAGTGTCGCTCTGGATGATTTTGGTACCGGATTAGCCACCTTTGATTACCTGCGCTCTTATGAATTTGATTACCTGAAAATCGATGGTGCTTTTATTCGCAACCTGGAAACCAGCCGGGTGGATCAGAGTATGGTCAAGGCAACTTGTGAGGTGGCGCAATCCCTGGGCCTGAAAACCATTGCTGAATTTGTTGAAGGTGAGTCCCTGGTGGCCCGACTGCGAGATCTGGGTGTGAATTATGCACAGGGGTTCGGGATCGGTCGCCCAATCCCCCTGGCCGAGTTTTTTGCTCAGAAAATAAAAGCGTGAGGGGGTTGGTTATTTGAATATTTTTTCTTATAACCTTATGTAAAGACTGTCTCAACCCTCGACAGGGATTTGGATACACTCTTACTAACCTTGCTTTTACCTGCAGTGATCTTTTATTGCCAAACGCCATAAGGATTGAGAAAACATGAAAATCTACTCAGACAACTCCGAAACAATCGGTAATACACCCCTGGTTACCCTCAAACATCTCTGGCCTGCCGGTAACCTGCACGCCAAGCTGGAAGCCCGCAACCCCGCCGGTTCTGTCAAATGCCGTATTGGTGCCAGCATGATCAAGGCTGCAGAAGCCAGTGGTCAGTTGAAGCCGGGTGTCACCCTGGTTGAGCCCACCAGTGGTAATACCGGCATTGCTCTGGCTTTTGTGGCAGCCGCCCGAGGCTACAAGCTGGTTCTGACCATGCCTTCCTCCATGTCTCTGGAAAGGCGCAAGCTGATGAAAGCCCTGGGTGCCGAAATTGAATTGACTGAACCAGCCAAGGGTATGAAAGGGGCGATAGCAAGAGCGCAAGAGCTGGTGGATGCCAACCCCGGCAACTACATCATGCTGCAGCAGTTTGAAAATCCGGCTAACCCCGCCATTCATGAAAAGACCACCGGCCCGGAAATCTGGGAAGACACCGATGGCAAAATTGATGTTCTGATCTCCGGTGTCGGAACGGGGGGCACCCTGACCGGTGTTTCCCGCTATATCAAGAAAACCCAGGGCAAGGCGATCACCAGCATTGCCGTGGAGCCCACTGACTCACCCGTCATTTCCCAAACCCTGCAGGGAGCAGAAGTGAAACCGGCTCCCCACAAGATTCAGGGTATAGGGGCCGGTTTTGTACCCAAGAATCTGGATATGGACCTGGTGGATGAAGTGGAGCAGGTTTCCAACGAGGAAGCGATTGCCATGGCCCGCAAACTGATGGAAGAAGAAGGTATTCTTGCTGGAATCTCTTGTGGTGCCGCAACTGTGGCTGCATTGCGTGCTGCTGCCAAACCCGAAAACAAGGATAAAATGCTGGTCGTGGTACTGCCTGATTCAGGCGAGCGTTACCTGTCGACAGCCCTGTTTGAAGGTATTTTCTCGGACAAAGAACTCGTGCAGTAACTCCAAGCGTAAAGCTTGACACCTCCTGAGCGGCTGCTAGGATGCCTTTTTCCATGGTTAGCCCGCTCAGGAAGTCAATTCAAGATGTCTGCCAGCTCTTCTTCCATTCATGCTGTTGTTGCCGATGATTTTGATGCCGTCAACCAGTTGATAATTCGTGAATGTGCCTCTCAGGTACCGCTGGTGGAAAAAATTGCCCACCACATTATTGATTCAGGCGGCAAGCGCCTGCGTCCTCTGTTGGTATTACTGGTCAGCCGAGCCCTGAACTGCCAAGGTGAAAGGCACCTGCTTCTGGCCGCCCTGATTGAATTCATGCACACCTCGACCCTTTTGCATGATGATGTTGTGGATGAATCCAGCCTGCGCCGAGGCAAACCCACTGCCAACAGCCAGTGGAGCAACCAGTCCTGTGTACTGGTCGGCGACTTCCTCTACTCCCGCTCGTTTGAAATGATGGTGCGCATCGGCTCCATGGAAATCATGGAAATTCTTGCCAAGGTGACTTGTGTTCTGGCTGAAGGCGAAGTCATGCAATTGACCAATGTGCGCAACCCGAAAATCAGTGAAGAGCAGTATATGCAGGTGATCCATGCCAAAACAGCCAAGCTGTTTGAAGGCGCGACGCAGGCTGCTGCACTGCTTTCCGGTGCCAGCCCGGAACAACAGCTGGCCATGCGGGACTATGGTAAAAACCTGGGCATGGCTTTCCAGCTGGTGGATGATTTGCTGGATTATGAAGGTGATGCCGCGACCATGGGGAAAAATGTTGGCGATGATCTGGCTGAAGGCAAACCCACCCTGCCACTGATTTACGCTATGCAAAAAGGCACCGGGGAAGAAGCCAAACTGATTCGCCAGGCCATTCGTAAAGGTGGTCTGGATCAGCTCGACCCGGTTCTGGACATCGTCAACAAGACCGGAGCTTTGGACTATACCCGCAGTCAGGCTGCGGCTTGCTCAGAAGCAGCCAAACACAGCCTGGAGGTATTGCCCGCCTCGGAATTCAAGGAAACCCTGTATTTGCTGACGGATCTTGCCCTGGGTCGCAAAAGTTAATGGAATTTAAATATAAAGAGCATATTTGATTTGGATCAATTCTAGTAGAATGGCTGGGTGAGAAGATTCCCTCCCCATGTATTGATCCGGAGACCCTTGCACTTGTCGGCACCCGAGCCAGAACAACAGTTCCAAGACAGCTACCGTTTATTCACTGAGATTGTTCAGCAAACGGCCGACCTGGTATTGGTGACCAATACGCAGGGGCTTATCGTTTATGTGAATCCGGCCTGGGAAAAGTGTACCGGGTACAACAAAACGGAAGCACTGGAACAAAAACCTTCCCTGATCAGTTCAGGTAAACACGACAAGGCGTTTTTTGAGCGTATTTGGCAGACTCTGGTCAGTGGACAGAGTGCTCAGGAAATAGTCATCAACAAGACCCGTAGTGGTGAACTTTTCTACGAAGAAAAAACGCTCACCCCGGTTCGCAATGAACAAAATCAAATCGTTTATTTTGTCAGTATCGGCAAAGACATTACCCGCCAGCTTCAGCAGGAAGACAAGCTCACTTATCTGACCCATTATGATGCCCTCACGGGCCTGCCCAATCGGCGCCTGCTGGCTGACCGCCTGGATCAGAGGTTAAAAGAAGCCCAAGAAGAGGAAAGCAGTTCTTTTGCTTTGCTTTGCCTGGGTCTGGATCGCTTTAAAACCATTAACGAAAGTCTGGGCAACCGCCTGGGTGACCTGCTGCTTCAGCAAACGGCCCAACGTTTACAAGGCTGTCTACCCAAAGACGCCACCATTTCCCGCTCCAGTGGTGACGAGTTTCTTATCCTTCTGCAAAACATCAAAAATACGCGTGCGACAGCCTATATCGCCCACAAAATCATCCATGAGTTGGAGCGGCCTTTTGAACTGGGTGAAACAGAAACCTACATCAGTGCCAGTGTGGGTATAACCCTCTCACCCCACGATGGCTATACCACCGATCAACTTTTAAGTAATGCCGATATTGCCCTGCATCGTGCCAAACAGGCAGGCGGACAGAACTATCACTTCTTTACCGATGAACTGACCAAGGAAGCCGTCAATCGCTTTCAGATGGAAAACCAACTGCGTCAGGCCTTGCTGCACAAAGAGTTTTACCTGGAATACCAACCACGTATCAGCCTGGTGGATGGCCGTGTCCGGGGTGTGGAAGCCCTGATTCGCTGGCAGAAGCCGGATGGCACCCGGGTATCACCAGCCGAGTTTATTCCCCAGCTGGAAGAAATGGGCCTGATTACCTCAGTAGGTGAGTGGGTTCTGCACACTGCCTGCATCCAGACACGGATTTGGCAGCAGGCCGGACTTCCCGAATTCAAGGTGTCCGTTAATCTTTCCGCCAAGCAGTTCATGCAAAAAGACCTTTGTCAGATTGTGGATAAATGCCTGAACCATGCTGACCTGGATGCCGGCTCACTGGAGCTGGAAGTGACGGAAAGCCTGATGATCGAAGACCTGGATACCAGTGTGCGTATGCTCCAGAGACTCAAGGATATGGGGATCAGTATCGCCATTGACGACTTTGGTGCCGGTTATTCTTCGCTGGGCTATCTGAAGCACCTGCCGGTCAATACCCTGAAAATTGATAAAGGGTTTATTGATGACCTGGCGACGGACGTTGCGGATGCAGCGATTGTTCAAGCCGTGATCAGCATGGCCCACCGTATGGGTCTGGAAGTCACCGCCGAAGGTGTGGAAGAGCCTGACCAACTGGATTTGCTGGTCAGCCTGGGTTGTGAAGAAGTTCAAGGCTTTTACCTGGCTCGTCCCATGCTTGCAGAGCGCCTGGAAGAATGGTTGCTGGAACCCAAAGCCTACAGCAAACACCTGCTGCCCAATGGGCTTTGTTAGGAAACTGCAGCCTGGGGCTTGGGCAACGCCAGGGCAATCAAGGCAGCTAGCAGAATAAACACGGCAGAAACAGCCAGACAGGCAGCCAGACCATACACCTGAAAGATATAACCGGACAGCAAGGTGCCCGCCAGACGGCCCATAGCATTGGCCATATAGTAAAAACCCACATCCAGAGAAACCCCGTCACTGCGGGCATGGCTGACAATCAGGAAGCTGTGTACCGAGGAGTTGATGGCAAACAGAAAACCAAAAGCCATCAGGCCTGAGACCAGCAACCAGTCGGCTGACCAGTTCAGTTGCAGGCCCAGCAGGATATAAAGTGGCGTGAAGACCAATGCCAGTCCCCAGCCTGCAGTCGCTCCCCGGCCTGGAATACGGCCTTTAGACTTGCCCGTCAGCCTGGGTGCCTGGGTTTGGACCAGGCCGTAAGCAATCACCCAGGAAGCCATAAAACCACCCACCAGCCAATGACTCCACCCCAGGGTTTGTGCCAGATAAACCGGCAGTGCCACCACAAACCAGACATCCCTTGCAGCAAAAAGGAAAAACCTCGCCAGCGAAAGAATATTAATGTGGCGGCTTTTGGAAAATACATCGCGGAACTTTGGCTTGGCACTCATGCGTCCCATCTCGTCCTTGAGCAGAATCAGGGAGCTAATCCACACCAGGCCCAACATGATTGCCATGGCCAAAACAGCCCCGGCAAAACCCAACCAGGTCAGCAACAGAGCGCCGACAAAAAAGCCCAGACCTTTCAGGGCATTTTTGGAGCCGGTCAGAATCGCCACCCAATGATAGAGCTTACCCTGAGCATCTGCAGGCACCAGCGTCTTGATGGCACTCTTGGCGCTCATCTTGTTGAGATCCTTGGCAATACCCGACAAAGCCTGAGCCGCCATCACCCAAAGAACCGTCAACCAGTCGGCTGGAACCAGCAGCATGGCCAGAGCAATGATCTGCAAGCCCAGCCCGATATTCATCGTCCGGTTCAGCCCCAACCTGGCCCCAAGCCAGCCACCCACCAGATTGGTCACCACACCAAAAAATTCGTAAAAAAGAAACAGCAGAGCAATCTGCAGAGGCGGATAACCCAGTTGGTGGAAATAAAGCACCACCAACATTCGCAGTGCCCCATCCGTCAGGGTGAAAGCCCAGTAGTTGCCGGTAATAATTAGATACTGTTTAACGCCAGTCGAAAGGTTGGCCAGCATGATGAAAATTCTTGTAGTAGAGATTGAGTGACAGCAGCTGCTTGCGCGCGGTATTGCCGTTCAGGACGCCGTGAATACATCCATGTAGGCTCTGACTGCAACTTCCTGTTGCAGACAGCCTGAACGGGCAATCCCTTGCCGCACTGCTGTGCCAGATATGCGTTCAGAAAATGTTATAAGCTGGTTGCCTTCCTGGCCAGCTCCACCAACCGATTGGCATAGCCCCACTCATTGTCATACCAGGCATAGATTTTCACCTGGGTGCCGTTGATGACCAGAGTGGAGAGGGCATCAATGATGGCCGAGCGGGGGTCACCCTTGTAATCAATGGAGACCAGGGGCTTTTCTTCATAGCCCAGAATGTCTTTTAGCTCACCTTCAGCGGCTGCCTTTAAAAGAGCATTAACTTCTTCGGCACTGGTGGCTTTTTCCACTTCAAAAACACAGTCAGTCAGGGAAGCATTAGCCAAGGGAACACGGATGGCATGGCCATTGAGTCGACCCTGGAGCTCAGGGAAGATGTAAGTGATGGCCTTGGCTGAGCCGGTGGTGGTGGGAATCAGACTCATGCCACAGGCACGGGCACGGCGTAGATCCTTGTGGGGTGCATCCAGAATGGTTTGGGTGTTGGTGATGTCATGCACGGTAGTCATGCTGCCATGACGAATACCCAGTTTTTCATGGATGACCTTGACGATGGGAGCCAGGCAGTTGGTGGTGCAGGAAGCAGCCGTCAGAAGGTCATGTTTCTGTGGGTCGTAAAGATGGTCATTAACCCCCATAACCAAATTGGGAATTTCTTCTTCCTCCTTGACCGGAGCAGAAACCACCACCTTTTTAACACCTTGCTTCAGATAAGCTTCCAGCAAAGCCCGGGTTTTCATTTTGCCCGAGCATTCCAACACCAGATCACAGCCTGACCAGTCCACGGCCTCGATGGTTTTTTCCTGGGAAACCGCCAGGCGTTGACCGGCAATCATCATGCTGCCTTGCTTGGCTGTCGCTTCATGATCCCAGGTGCCTTGAACGGAATCATAATTCAGAAGATGAGCGAGGGTTTCTGCATCACCGGCAGGGTCGTTGATCTGAACAAATTCAAATTCCGGCCAATTCCAGGCAGCACGCAGGGCCAGTCGCCCCATGCGACCAAAACCATTGATACCTATTTTGGTTTTTTTCATGCATTAATCCTCTTGAGTTTGAGTAAGAGCCAGAAAAAATGCCGCAGCCACCCAGTGACTCATATGACATTCAAATCTTCCCATTCAGGGAGTCTCCTTGATCGGATTTTTTTTCTGGAATTGGGCCAGGCGTTCTTCATGCCAGAATATAGTCTGGCGATGAGCTTTGGCTGTCTGGCTCAAAATCTGTAAAGCCCAGTCTTCAAGCTGGGGATGAAGGTGGTAGTGAATCCATTGTCCCCGCCTTTCGCCTTCCAGAAGCCCGGATTCCCGTAACACTGCCAGATGGCGGCTGACTTTGGGCTGTGAAACCTGAAGGGCTTCGGTTAGCTCGCAAACACAAAGCTCCCGGTGGAAATACGTCAGCAAGAGAATGGCCAGTCGGCTGGGGTCGCCCAAAGCCTTAAATAAGGTAACAGGATCGTTAGCCAGGTGAGTGCTGACGGTGTGTTTTTGATGGACCAGGATAAACAAGCGAATTCTTTCTCTGATTTCTTTGAGAATCTGAGAAAAGTTCTCAGCTGTAGGCTTTTTGGCCGGGTCAGGAAAATCCCAATTTATATGTTGTGCACCCAACATCAGGTTGGCGCATTCGTTGGCGGCTTGATCGCAAAGACTGATGACGTAGTCCCAGTTTTGATCGGCAAGCTCTGCGACCGAGCTTGCCTGGAGTCCCTGGGTGGATAGGCCAGCAGTGCTCAGTGCCTTTAATGCCAGAGGGTGAGCCTCTTCCGGGTGAGTGCCGGCGCTGGCGACCTCAAATGATGAAGGGGCCAGCTCTTTGAGCAGGGCTTCAGCCATCAGGGAGCGAGCACTATTGGCCGTACAGATAAATAATATTCTTTTTTTCATATGTTTTCTTCACCTAAACCTGGCCTGAAACGGCTTCAGTCTATCTATTTTCCCGATTCTATCGCCTTATTTTCTGAAGTAAAGGCAAAAATTGTTTTTGAAAATATTCGGTTTTTCAAATATATTAGCAGAATAGAATTTTAACAGAAGGGCTAAAGGACATGCTTGAAACTTTTACTCAGCTAGCTGATTGGCTGGCTTATGGCGTTCTGGGGTTGGGCCAGGAAACCCGGCTGGGTGGAGCCATCCATTTTTTCGTTGAAGACACCACTAAAATATTTTTTCTTTTGGTGGTAATGATCTATCTGATAGCTCTGGTGCGAGCTTCTCTCGATCTTGAGCGGGTACGGGGTTACATTCAGCAGCACAACTCTTTTGTTGGCTATTTTCTGGGGTCGGGCTTTGGAGCGGTTACGCCTTTTTGCTCCTGTTCCAGTATCCCTCTTTTTCTGGGGTTTACTTCGGCAGGTATCCCTTTGGGTATCACCATGGCCTTTTTGTTCACTTCACCGATTATCAACGAAGTGGCGGTGGTCATGCTTTGGGGGCTGCTGGGTTGGGAGTTCACTCTGGCTTATGTATTGATTGGTGTTCTGGTTGGTGTTTTGGGCGGCTTTACACTGGATCTTGTTAAAGGTGAGCGCTGGCTGAAGGATTTTGCGGCGAAAGCCTATCAGAAGGCAGCTGCTGAAGGTTCTGGAGCTGCACCTTCCTTGGCAGAGAGACCTCGGCTGACACTCAAACAACGCCATCAATTTGCCAGGGATGAGCTCAAGGAGATCCTGGGCAGGATTTGGAAATGGGTGTTTATCGGTGTAGGACTGGGGGCAGCACTGCATGGGTATGTGCCGGAAAACTGGTTTACTGAAAATCTGGGCCAGGGCCAGTGGTGGAGTGTTCCTGCGGCTGTCTTTGCCGGTCTGCCGCTCTATTCCAATGCAACAGGTGTGATTCCGGTGATGGAAAGCCTGATCGTAAAAGGGTTGCCCGTGGGAACCACGCTGGCCTTTTGCATGAGCACCGTAGCCGCCAGTTTTCCAGAGTTTATTATGCTCAAGCAGGTCATGACCTACCGTTTGCTGATACTTATTTTTGTTATTTTGCTGGTCAACTTTATGTTGGTCGGGTGGATTCTGAATGCCCTGAGTCCCTGGCTGTTCGCAGGGTTTTAAAAAACGTCGAGGAGGAGTTATGAATAAAATCGAAGTCCTGGGAACAGGCTGCACCAAGTGCACTAAAACAGCTGAAAAGATTGAGGAAGTTATCAAGGAAGCAGGAATAGACGGAGTGGTGGAGAAGGTGACCGATCCGTCAGTGATGATGCAATATCAGGTGATGTCGACACCTGCAGTCATCCTGAATGGAAAGCTGGTACACAGTGGCAAGATCCCTCACAAGGAAGAGGTTCTGTCCTGGTTTTAAGGTAACCTCTGATTAACTATTGCGCTTGGTGATGCTGCGTTAAAATTGCTCTCAAAATACTCATTTACTTTATGTAAACTCCGTTTTTTCGATCAATTTTGCCTTGCCTGACCGGCGCTCATGACGTTGATCAGAGGCTCCTAAGCTGATCGGGCTGCCCTTTGATTGTTTGCTTTGAGATCCAAGGGCAGCTTTTAAACCTTAACCCGGCAATACGCGTATCCGCCCTTTTTCATCAAGGGCAACCATCACAAAAGAGGCTTCGGTCACTTTATAAAGAGTGGATTCATCCCGTTCATTGGGGGGTAATATCCAAACCTCAACATTGAATTTCATGGAGCTGTTACCAGTTTCCAGCAACTGGGTGTGGATCTGAACCAGGCTGCCGGTGCGTACCGGGCAGAGAAAATCCATGCTGTTGACGGCAACGGTTGCGGTGCGGCCATGAGCAAGCCGGGCTGCTGCAAGCTCAGCAGCCTGCTCCATCTGGGAGATCACCCAGCCGGCAGAAATATCACCATGCAGATTGGTATCCTGGGGAGTGGCGACCAGCTTCAGCATCAGCAGGCCTTCGGGTGCGGGATTATCTTCCAGTTCATCAAGTGGGCTCATGGCGGCATCGCTCTTATCATTATTGGTCTTTTCGCAACTGCGATATGCTATAGCTTACCTTCTAAAGTATACAAAGAAAATAAATCTCTGCTTTCATCAAACTGTCATTTAGGCGGCCTAAGCTGGCAAGCATCGGATCAAGATGTTTCCGAAACGCTGCTCAGGCAGCATCAATTTAGCTTGATTTATGAAGCGGAGAAAACCATGACCATCAAACTGAAAGCACTGAGTGCAGCTGTCGGTCTGACTGCATCCCTGGTAGCCGGTATGGCTACCGCCAATGTCGAGCCAGGCATTCCTGAATATACCAAAGCCAGTGGCGTTTCCGGCAACCTGACCAGTATCGGCTCCGATACCCTGGCCAACCTGATGACCCTCTGGGCTGAAGAATTCAAAAAGAACTACCCCAACGTTAATATCCAGATTCAGGCTGCGGGTTCTTCCACAGCACCCCCTGCACTGGCTGAAGGTACCTCCAACATGGGCCCCATGTCTCGCCAGATGCGTGACAGTGAAATCAAATCTTTTGAAGATGAATACGGCTACAAGCCCACGGCTGTTCCTGTGGCCATTGATGCCCTGGCAGTTTTTGCGCACAAGGATAACCCCATTAAAGGCCTGACCATTCCTCAGGTGGATGCCATTTTCTCCTCCAACCGTCGTTGTGGTTATGAAACAGACATCGATCGCTGGGGTGATCTGGGCATTACCGGTTCTTTGGCCGAACGCACTGTTCAGCTGTATGGTCGTAACTCGGTGTCCGGTACCTACGGTTACTTCCGCAAAAACGCTCTATGCGGTGGCGACTACAAAAACAGTGTCAATGAACAACCAGGCTCCGCCTCTGTTGTTCAGTCAGTTTCCACTTCCCTGAATGCCATCGGTTATTCCGGCATCGGTTACCGCACCTCTTCAGTCCGTGCTGTTCCTTTGGCGGCCGCTGAGGGTGATGACTTTGTGGAAGCAACTCCAGCGAATGCAGCCAGTGGCAAATACCCCTTGTCACGCTTCCTGTATGTCTATGTGAACAAGCGTCCCAATCAGCCGCTGTCCAAGATGGATCAGGAGTTCATCAAGTCTGTTCTTTCCCGTCAGGGTCAGGAAATTGTACATCGCGATGGCTATGTCCCCCTGCCTGCCGCTGTCGTCAAGCGTGTCCGCAAGGATCTGCAAATCGACTAGGTCACAAGGTGACTTGATCTGAAAAAGGAGAGCTGCGGCTCTCCTTTTTTCATTTATTACAGCCTGTCATCTAAATGTCACACAAGTATTTTAGTCTGGCGCCAACGTCAATTCAGAAGGTTAGGTTATGAAGACAGCATCCTCGACCCTAGAGCGGGAGTTGAACTCTCCCAAAACACAGCGAAGGCGCAAATTTCGGCATCTCAGTGATGGCGTAACCCGTTATGGAATCGCAGCGGGTGGCATCGGCGTTATTGTTGCCATCAGCTTGATCTTTTTCTATCTCCTTTATGAGGTGGTACCTCTTTTTCAGGATGCAGAAATTAAAGAGGTCAATCAGTACGGACTGCAAACCTCACAGGAATCCGGTCAGACTCTGCGGCTGGTTGCCGAAGAGCAAAATGAAGTCTTTGCCCGTATTACTGATAAGGGGCAGGTGCATTTTGTTACCGTCGAATCCGGCAACCTCATGAAAACTCTTGATCTGCCTCTGGAAGAAGGTCAGTCCTTGACCAGCATTTCCCCCACCCTGCCGGGTGACGAGGTTTTGGTTTTGGGTTTGAGTGATGGTCAGGTTCTCCTGGTTGAATTCAGCTTTAAGGTTGAATTTGATGCCCAGGGGAATCGTATTGGTGTCGACCCGGAAATGACTTTCCCCTATGGGGAAGACACTCTGACACTGGATTCTGAAGGTCGGGCGCTGACCAGTGTAACCCGCCAGACAGGGCGGACAGGCTTCATTCTGGGCGGCCTGGTGGAAGGTGGATTGCCGCTGGTGAAAAAAGTTACCACGCGTGAAAACATGATCACCGGCCAGGTTGAATTGACTGAACAGACAGCAGACTTGCCTGGCAATCGCCGGTATCAGCAGTTGTTGTTCAGTGAAGACCATATCTATACCTATGCAGCCAGGGCTGATGGCTGGATGGATGTTTTTAATACCCGCAAGTTGCAAGAACCCGAGTTGATGCAGGAAGTGATGTTGGTTGCTCCCGGAGAAGAAGTGACCGACCTGCGTTTTCAGTTGGGCAGTGACTCTTTACTGGTGGGCGATACCCTGGGTCAAATCAGCCAGTGGATGCTGACCCGCAACGCCCAGAACGAGCATAAACTGACCAATATCCGTACTCTCAAGCTGGGTGATTCCCCCATTCGCGTGATTGAGCCTGAACACCGTCGCAAGGGTCTGGTAGCCGTCGACGCAGAAGGTCGTGTGGGTATCTATAACACGACAGCGGAAAACAAGGTCATTGATCGCCAGTTACTGGATGCAGCCCCACGGGCAGTGGCTATTTCGCCGCGTGCCAGTCATCTGCTGCTGGAAGATGTCAACGGCAAGATGCATAGTTATGCCGTGGATAACCCCCACCCGGAAGCCTCGATGAAAGCGCTTTGGGGCGAAACCTGGTATGAAGGCTATGACCAGCCCGAATACATCTGGCAGTCCTCCGGGGCCAGCAATGATTACGAACCCAAATTCAGTATTACCCCTTTGGCATTGGGAACCTTGAAAGCAGCTTTCTATGCCATGCTTCTCTCCGTTCCCCTGGCTATTTGTGGGGCCATGTACACGGCTTATTTCATGGCTCCTGCGGTACGCAAGAAGGTCAAACCGGTGATTGAATTGATGGAAGCCCTGCCCACAGTCATTCTGGGTTTCTTTGCCGGCCTTTTTCTCGCTCCCTTCTTTGAGCTCCACCTGCCCGGCATCTTCGCTCTGATGTTATTGATGCCCGTTGGACTGGTGGCTTTTGGTTATGCCTGGGCGCAACTGCCGGATAACCTGCGCTTTATAGTGCCCGAGGGCTGGCATGTCATTCTTCTGGTTCCGGTCGTGCTCTTGATTGGCTGGTTTTCTTTTGCCATGAGCCAGCCTCTGGAAGTTTTCTTCTTTGGTGGTGATATGCGCACTTGGCTGACCAATGACATGGGCATCACCTACGATCAGCGCAACTCCATCGTGGTTGGTTTTGCCATGGGTTTTGCGGTCATTCCCACCATCTACTCCATCGCCGAGGATGCACTGTTCGGAGTGCCCAAGTCTTTGAGTCATGGCTCGCTTGCTTTGGGTGCTACAGCCTGGCAAACCTTGGTGCGGGTGATCCTGCCCACCGCCAGCCCCGGTATCTTCTCTGCCGTGATGATCGGCATGGGTCGGGCCGTGGGTGAAACCATGATCGTGCTCATGGCTACCGGCAACACCCCGGTGATGAACTTCAATATTTTTGAAGGCATGCGCACCCTGGCCGCCAATATTGCCGTGGAAATGGGTGAATCTGCAGTGGATTCAAGCCATTACCGCATTCTCTTCCTGGCAGCACTGGTGCTTTTTGGCTTCACCTTTTTCGTGAACACCCTGGCCGAGCTGGTCAGACAGCGTTTGCGCAAAAAATACAGCACTCTGTAAAGGCGGATACGGATCAAAATTATGAGACTTTCATTTAAAGACTGGACGAAAAGTGGCTCCCCCTGGATCTGGTTGAATGCCGGTGCCGTTGCCATCAGTGTCATTCTGGTGCTGGGCCTGATTGGAATTATTGCCATCCGTGGCCTGGCCCATTTCTGGCCGGCTGACCTGCAGCAATCCATGGCCACCGACCTGCAAGGCCAGAAACGCATGATGCTGGGCGAAGTCGTCCAGAAAGAACAAGTCACGGCTGAGCAGCTGCGCGGTGCAGGCCATCAAGTGGATGTTGATGATGACTTCCTGGAACGCCAGTTGTTCAAGGTCGGCAATCGTGACCTTTATGGCTTTGATTTCCGCTGGGTGCTGACCCGCGACCTGGAAAATGTTGAGTATCCGGAGCATGCCGTAGCGGTGGAAAGGCGTGAATGGGGCAACTTCTATGGCTATCTGCTGGAGATCAAAGAGAACGGGGAAACAATCGGTACCCAGCCTCTGGGTGAAAACCTCCTCTGGGAAGAAGCCAAAAAACGCATAGATCGTGCGGTGGATATCTATTGGCAGATCCATTCTCTGGAAAAGCAGGATATCGGGGCCATCAATTATGAGCTAGAGCAACTACGCTTGAAAGAAAAGCGTCTGGAACTGGAAGGCAAAGATACCCCGGAAAACCTGGCAGAAATCGAAGCAGAACGTCAGCATTGGAATCAGAAATACCAGGAGTTGTTGCAGCGCCTGAATGAACTGAACAAGGACTTCAAACGTGACAGCTTTGTCATGCAAACCACCGATGGCAAGCAAATTGAAATCGGCCTAAACAATATTGTGCGTGCCTTCCAGCCCAATAGCATGAACCTGTTGGAAAAAATGGGACACTATGCTGCCAAGGTCTGGGAATTTGTGTCTGAAGATCCCCGCGAAGCCAATACTGAAGGCGGTATCTTCCCGGCTATTTTCGGCACCGTGCTTATGGTCTTGATCATGTCGGTCATAGTGACTCCCTTCGGTGTTATGGCTGCCGTTTATCTGCGTGAATATGCCAAACAGGGCTTGCTGACCCGTACCATCCGCATTGCCGTAAACAACCTGGCCGGTGTGCCTTCCATTGTTTACGGGGTTTTTGGTCTGGGCTTCTTTGTTTATTTTGTGGGCGGCAATCTGGATGAAATCTTCTATCCGGAAGCCCTGCCTGCGCCAACCTTTGGTACACCGGGCCTGATGTGGGCCTCCCTGACCCTGGCTTTATTGACCCTGCCGGTGGTGATCGTGGCGACCGAAGAAGGTCTGTCGCGTATTCCCCGCTCTGTGCGCGAAGGTTCTCTGGCGTTGGGTGCCACCAAAGCGGAAACGCTCTGGCGTGTTGTTCTGCCCATGGCCAGCCCGGCCATGATGACCGGCGTGATTCTGGCGGTAGCTCGTGCTGCGGGTGAAGTAGCCCCTCTGATGCTGGTGGGTGTGGTCAAACTGGCCCCCAACCTGCCGTTGGATGGCAATGCACCCTTCCTGCATCTGGATCGCCAGTTTATGCACCTGGGTTTCCATATTTACGATGTCGGCTTCCAGAGCCCCAACGTGGAAGCGGCCCGACCCCTGGTTTATGCCACGGCACTGATGCTGGTTGCTGTTATTGCCGCCCTGAACCTCACGGCTATCGCCATACGTAACCGCCTGCGCGAAAAATACCGCGCCCTGGACATGTAACTGATTGAATATTATTGAGGCAAGATCAATGACGACGAGTGAAAAACAACGTACGCATGGCATGAATATGGATGCCCTGAATCGGGACAGTGGTTCATCCGAGCTGAAACTCAGCCAGGAAACACCCTGCATCGTAACCCGTGATATGAGTCTTTATTATGGGGAAACCCAGGCGCTGAAAAACATCAGCATGGAAATTCCCAAAAACCGGGTGACGGCCTTCATCGGCCCCTCCGGCTGTGGTAAATCCACGCTGCTGCGCTCTTTTAACCGCATGAATGACCTGATTGATGGCGTGCGCATCACCGGAGAAGTGAATATAGACGATCAGAACATCTATGATCGCCGGGTGGATGTAGCCGATTTGCGCCGCAGAGTGGGTATGGTTTTCCAAAAGCCCAACCCCTTCCCCAAATCCATCTATGAAAATGTTGCTTATGGTTTGCGGATTCAGGGCATCAACAACCGCCGCATTCTGGATGAAGCCGTGGAGTGGGCCTTGAAATCAGCCGCCATCTGGGAAGAAACCAAGGATCGCCTGCATGAATCCGCCCTGGGCATGTCCGGTGGTCAGCAACAGCGCCTGGTGATTGCCCGCACCATCGCCGTGAAGCCGGAAATCCTCTTGCTGGACGAACCGGCCTCGGCTCTGGACCCGATTTCCACACTGAAAATCGAAGAACTGATCCACGACCTGAAAGACCGTTTCAGCATCGTCATCGTCACCCACAACATGCAACAGGCCGCTCGGGTTTCCGACTACACAGCCTTTATGTACCTGGGTGAGATGGTGGAATACGACAACACCGACACCCTCTTTACCAACCCGGCCAAAAAACAGACCGAAGACTACATCACCGGTCGCTATGGGTAACTGTGAGAGAAGGTTTTCATCAGCAAGCCAGGCGATGCCTAGTTCAGGCTGTCTGCAACAGGACGTTGCAGCCAGAGCTTACAGGGAAGTATTTACGCGTCCTGAACAGGTGTCCCTGGCTGGTCTGATGGTCATGATTCGCCAAGATGTGTTAGCTCACTCCAACGAATAGAGAATACAGCGATGAAAATTAATCAAGAAGCACACACCAGCCACATCTCGCAAAAATTTAATGGAGAGCTGGAAGACATCCGCAGCCAGTTGCTGGAAATGGGCGGCCTGGTTGAAAAGCAGGTGCAGGATGCCGTTGACTCTCTGGTCGATGGGGATTCCCGTCTGGCCAGTGAGGTTCGCAAGAAGGACAAACAAGTCAACCAGTTGCAGGTGGAAATTGACGAGGTTTGCACCCACATTCTGGCCCGTCGCCAACCGGCTGCTTCCGATTTACGCCTGGTTCTGGCCGTTATTCGTGCCACCTCCGATCTGGAACGCATTGGTGATGAAGCCAGCAAGATCGCCAAAGCAACTTTGCGTCTGGCTGAGGAGGGCACTTCACCGCGGGGTTACATTGAAGCCCGGCATCTGGGCAGCCAGGTGCGCCAAATGGTGCAGGATGCTCTGAATGCCTTTGCGCGTTTTGATACCACCCAGGCACTGGCTGTACTGCGGGAAGATAATAAGGTTGACCTGGAATACCGCTCCGCCACCCGAGCGCTGATTACCTTTATGATGGAAGATCCGCGCTCCATTTCCCAGGTGATGAACATCATGTGGGTGCTGCGTTCACTGGAAAGGGTCGGGGATCATGCCAGCAACCTGGCAGAGTATGTCATCTACTTGGTTGAGGGGGAGGATGTGCGCTATACGAAAACGGAAAAAATCGAAAAAGTGATACGTCACGAAGAAGATGATGTGAAAGAAAATCTGATAGGTCAGGATCAGCCGGACAAAGACGAATAATAGCTGGCTTCGCAATCAGTGTCTGGACTGCCGGATTGAATAGGCGGCCCAGACACTGAATTTTGCATTTCAGTAAAGTGGTTGATTCAAGATCAAAGTGCTTCCAGAACCGTTTCGGCGCTGCTTTTATCCACACCCTTCTCATCAATATTCAGTAGCTCAACCTTGCCGTCATTCACAATCATGGCATAACGCTGGCTGCGTTTGCCCAGCTTCATGGCTGTCAGATCCTGATCAAGACCCAACGCTGTGGCAAATTCACCCAAGCCATCAGACAGCATGGTTATTTGGTCAGCATTCTGGGATTTGCCCCAGGCGTCCATGACAAAGATGTCATTTACAGCGGTACAGACAATCTCATCCACGCCTTTAGCCTTGATTTCATCGGCTTTGACGACAAAACCGGGCAGGTGGGTCAGGGTGCAGCCGGGAGTAAAGGCACCCGGTACGGCAAACAGAACCACCTTCTTGCCCGCAAAAAGATCCTGGGTTTGTACAGCTTCGGGGCCATCTTTGCCCATCACCTGAAGTTCAATATTGGGTAGAGTGTCGCCCACTTGAATGCTCATTATTACGACTCCTTCTTCCTTAGTTGACTAAAATAGTCGGGATTTGCATTCAGCTTAGCAGATAAGTCGGTTAAGCCAAAACTTTACGCACCCAATCAATGCGCTGGCTGACATCCCCTCGCAGTTGCTGGATGTTATCCATGGCCTGGGCGGCTCCGGTTTCCATTTCTTTCATTTGCTGACTGAAGGAGTCAACCTGTTGGTGTTGGCGTGTGGAAAGCTGCTTGCCCTCACTGGCCGTGACCGAAGCCTGGCCGGAGCGTTCACTCAGGTTTCTTGCTGTGGCTTGCATATGCACAGCCAATTGTTTCTGGTTTTCCGTGGCCTGGCCGATGCTGGTGATTTTATTACTCAGGCGTTCGGTGGTTTTGTGCAAGGCTTCCAGCAAGTGGGTGGAGTGGCTGACAGCGCCCTGGGTTTTCTGGGATAGCTGGCGTACCTCATCTGCCACGACGGCAAAGCCGCGCCCCTGCTCTCCGGCCCGGGCCGCCTCGATGGCTGCATTCAGGGCCAGCAGGTTGGTTTGGTCGGAGATGCTACTGACCTCTTCCAGAATGCCCATGACCTCCTCCACAGCCTTGACCAGATCCTGTAAGGCAGCCTGGCCTTCATGAATGTCATCCAGAGCCCTGTCACCGGCCTGGACCACTTGCTGGGCACTGGTTTCACTGGCTTGCATGAGCTCTGCTGCCTGGCTGGCAAAATCATGGACATCAGTGGAGTTGCTGTTCACTTCCTCGGCCATTTCTTTCAGGTTAAGGCTGAATTGACCGGATTCTTCCAACTGCTGGCGGGTTTGCAGGAAGCTGCTACTCATTTGCTCAAAGCTGCTCAGCACCTGCTCCAACGTGGAGTTGACCTCTTCCAGCTGGTTGTTTTTCTGTTGTTCTTTTTTCTGCATGCCGGCAATCAGTTGATTGAAGCGTTTGGCAATCCGGCCCAGCTCTGTTTTATCGGCCTCCATATCCACGGGTTGCAATTGGCCCTGTTTGACCAGGCGGGTGAGGGCATTTTCCAGCTTATGAAGATTTCTGATCACGATGCGATGCTGGAAGATGTACAAGAGGGCGGCCATAACCAGCAGGCCCAAGGCAAAAGCGAAGAAAAGGCCTTTGACCAGACTTTCCACTTCAGTTTTGTTTTGACGAACCTGCTGCTGCCCCTGGCTGATTGCAGTTTCCAGGTCGTCAATCAACTGGTTGACCGCTTTCAGGCTGGTGGTGCGGTCTTCCCGCCATTGCTGGGAGCGCTCCATTTCGTCAGGGTATCGCCGGTGCAGATAGCTTAACTGGCGATGAATCGCATCGACCAACTCTTCCTGATCCTCCTCATTGCTGCTGGTGTCCCATCCCATCATTTCGGCCATGGCATCTTTTTCCTGTTCAGGATAAAGGCCCAAACGGGGTAACTCAGCCAGTTTGTCCAGAGCCTGCTGGTAATTTTGACGGGCTGCTTCCAGCGAATCCAGGTAATTGTTTTTACCGGAGTTCCAATAGTGTTCCCGATAGGTTTTGATGTAGGCCAGTTGTTGGCTGAGCTGTGCCTGTAAACGTTGGTAATCAAATCCGGCCTGGGGGTTTTGGGTAAAAGCCTGTTCAGCATAAGCCTCCAGGCGCTCCAGTTCAGCCAGGGCTTCACGCTCATTCTGATAAAGAAGTCCCTGGGCATCCCCGGCCAGCTTGCCAGCCCCCCGATATTCGTTGGTCAGGCCATCAAGCAGGGCCTGGGTGGGTTCACTCAGGTTGTCAGCCAACTGCTGGCTGGGGAGTTTCGGGAGTACTTGAGACTGAATCAGTTCCAGGTCTCTGATGGCTTCCAGGTGCTGGGAGGCATCGCCTTCATTCAGATAAGTTTGAATTTTACTGCGCAGGTCAACGGCAACCTGGCGATGCAAGTCAGAATAATTGAGGGTGGTGATAAAAGACTGGTTGAGTTGCCCCAATCCCCAATACAAAGTGATGGCAAACCCAAGTGCTAATAAGGCAAGCAGAAGACTGGCCAGGCGGGTAATGGTCACTATCGGCATAAATTACTGCTCCACTGAAAGGTAGTGGCGGCAGGTTATGGCATTAATATTACAGAATTATGATTCAAATCAATAAAAAAAGCCCCGTTCCCGGGGCTAAAAGAGAGGCGTGAATAAGAGTAAAAAGCGCAATTATTCGCCGTACAGCTTTTTGTGTTTGGCGATGAGTGCATCGGCAGGCTTGCCTTTGGTGTCACCATTCTGGATGAAGACCAGCGTTTCACCATCAGGTCCGTCACCAATGCGGTTGACGTGATAGGTGGGTTCACCTTCACGTGCGGAATGGAAGTCTTCCAGGGTTTCGGCAATATAAATGCGGTTGTCACGTTTCAGCTCGCCGTAGAAGTCGCCTTCCAGTTCCTGGCTGCCGGTGTAGATATTGATGAAATCAATGCTGCGCTGTTTGGACTGGTCTTTGTCGAGCCCGAAAACCAGCGTTTGTCCATTGGGGCCAGCACCAATGCGATTCTGGTGGTAAGTGGGCTTGTTGCCTTCCACGGCAGCACGGTACATATCGAAGTCATCAAATACATAAATGCGGCCATCCTCATGATGCAGTTCAAAAAGCTGCTGTTCGGAGGTTGAGGTGTGCTCACCGGAATCCTGAGTGGCACAGGCGGTCACACCTGCCAGGGTCAGTGCCAGAAATGCTGCCTGAAAAGTTTTGTTTAGCATGTTGGGTATTCCTGTCAGTTGGGTCAGTTTTCAGTTACCCAAGATAAAAAGCGGGTATTGCAAAAAAATGACAACAGCAAGACAAGTTGATGACTGCAATAGAAACACGACAGAGCATTAAAAAAGCATTAACATGTATGGATTGAAAACACGTTTATTGAGTGGTCCATGAAGAAAATTCGCCTATTAACTGTGGATGATGACAAGTTTATTCGTCATCTGGTGCATAAAACCCTGCGCTCACAATATTCTGAATTTGATGTTCAGGAAGCTGATAATGGCCGAAAAGCTCAGGCCATATTGCAAAGGCACAGTTTTGATCTGGTGCTGTGCGACTGGGAAATGCCGGAAATGAATGGGTTGGAGCTGCTGAAGTGGGTACGCATGCAGACTCAGCTGGAAGGCCAGCCTTTTATTCTGGTCACCAGCCTGGATTCCAAGGACAACGTGGTACAGGCCGTAGAGGCCGGGGTGGATGATTATGTTGCCAAGCCTTTCACGCCGGAACAACTGCTCAACAAGGTTATGAAACAGCTGGTCAAAAGCGGTCGCCTGACCCAGGAAGAAGCCGCCAACATGGGGCGCAAAGAACGTATCGGCGCTTCTGGTGGAGCTGAAGTTCTGGCTGCAGGTGCAGCCAGCAAGCCCAAAAAAGTACGTAAAGGCCCCAAAGGCAAAGCTTTGCTGGTATGTGGTGAAGATAAAGCAGCAGCCACTTTGCGGGAGATCAACAAGCGCGAAGCCTTGTTACTGGTCAAGCGTGAAGACATCCAGCCTGAACTGGCAAGCCTGGTTAGCCTGGTTAGCCTGGGCCTGGTGGCGGGCAGTGATGAAAATCCCCTGAAGGTCAGCGTCAAGGGTTACATCTCCAGTTTGCAATTGGCAGAACGTAACCCGAAAACCGCCAGCTTGTTTATACGTGTGCAGTTTTTAAAGCAGGATGCAGAAACTGCAGAGCTTTTTGATCGGGTACTGAACACACCGGTCTAGAATGCCCTTCAGTCCTCATGGGGCAAGAGGTAAATACGGGTGATGGGCAAATGGCAACTAAAGCAGCTACCCTGCCCAACATCACTGTTAATGCTCAGTCGCCCTTGGTGGCGCAGCATCACGTGCTTGACGATCGCCAGCCCCAGGCCGGTTCCCCCTGTGCTGGTAGCACGCCCCTGATCCACACGATAGAACCTTTCCGTCAGACGTGACAGGTGTTTGGGATCAATGCCGGGGCCATCATCAATGACTTCCAGGTGGGCGCCCGCCCGATCATGATACCAGTGCACCTGAATTTCTGTGCCGGGAGTGGTGTACTTGACCGCGTTGAATATCAGGTTGGAAAAGGCACTGCGCAACTCCTTTTCGGAACCATAAACCCGCAACTGCCGATCAACATCCAGGCTGATCCGGTGCTTTTCACCGGACAAAGCCAGGGCATCCAGACGGATGGATGCCAGCAGCTGATCAACGGCAATCGGTTCCACTGATACTTCCAGGTCGCTGGTTTCCAGGCGTGATAGGGTCAACAGATCCTCGACCAGATGTTCCATGCGGGTGGATTGCTGGCGCATCAAAGTCAGTCCCCGCTGCCATTTGGGCGGCAGGTTGTCGGCATGATCGCTGAAGGTTTCCAGGTAACCGGCCAGAACCGTCAGGGGTGTACGCAGCTCGTGGGAGACATTGGCAATAAAGTCCTGGCGCATTCTTTCCAGGCGCTGCATGCGGGTGAAGTCACGCACCAGCAGCAAACGATCATTCTCTCCAAACAAAGTGACCTGATATTCCAGAGTGCGGCCTTCGGTAATGGGTGAAGGTAGAATCAAGGGTTCCTGATAATGCCGCTTCTCAAAGTATTCTACAAAACGGGGTTCGCGCAGCAGGTGGGTTAAAGGCCGCCCCCTATCATCGGGGCTACGCAAGCCCAGAAGATTTTCAGCAGCCCGATTCCACCATTCCAGCTCCCCGGCCGAATCAATCATCACCACCCCATCCTTAAGGGCCTGGCTGGATTTTTGAACTCGGTCCAGTATTTGCTGAAGCCTTTGCTGGTAGAAATACTGCTGGCGCTGATAGCTATAAAGGTTGTCAAAAACATAACCCCAGATGCCCATAGCCTCCGGGGGGGATTGTTGAGTATTGGCTTGCCATTTCAGCAGGCGTGTTAATTGATAAAAATAATGGGTTAACAGGAGTAAGCTGGTTAGCAAGGTGGCTTGCAGGGGGAAGCCGACCAGCCAGCCCAGGCCGGTAGCCAAGGACAGCCATAAAACAATGCGCTTGATTTCCCGGTAGGCAAGTGAAGGCATCTGGGGTTTCCTTGATTCATGCTTGGGTGGAAAAGCGGTAGCCTGTACCTCGTACCGTTTGCACCAGGTGCTCATGCTCTTCACCCAGGGCTTTGCGTAAACGGCGGATGTGGACATCCACAGTGCGTTCTTCAACGTAAACATTGCCACCCCAAACCTGATCCAGCAGTTGGCTGCGGGTGTAGGCACGCTCCTGGTGGGTCATGAAGAATTGCAGTAAACGAAACTCCGTTGGCCCGACGTCCAGTGGCTGACCATTACCGGTCACCCGGTGACTGACCGGATCAAGACGCAGACCTTCCACTTCCACCGGGTCTTCAATACCGGGCGGTGTAGCGCGGCGCAGAACAGCTTTCAGGCGGGCAACCAGCTCACGTGGTGAGAATGGCTTGGTAATATAATCATCCGCCCCGGCTTCCAGCCCCAACACTTTGTTATCTTCTTCACTGCGTGCCGTGAGCATGATGATGGGAATATCCGCAGTGACGGGGTCACGCTTCAAGCGGCGGGCCAACTCGATGCCGCTGGTATTGGGCAGCATCCAGTCGAGCAGAATCAGATCCGGCTGTTTGTCGACCACCTGCGAATGGGCTTCAGTGGCGTCAGCCGCTTCCAGATAGTTGTAATCCGCCATTTCCAGAGCGACGGCAATCATCTCCCGAATAGGGGCTTCATCATCCACAATCAAAATGGTTTTGTCGGTCATAAGGGTTTCCTGTGATGCATCCGGTTGTTTCAGCATCATTACACCCGCTATAAATGACAATAAGATGACAACACGGGTTAAACCAGGTAATCCAGGGCCAGACCCAAGAATACCAGCATGCCAGCATAGTGGTTATTCAAAAAGGCTTGCAGGCAGGGGCCACGCTGGCGATCCCGGATCAGCCATTGTTGCCAGACAAACAAGCTGGCCATGAGAGTCAGGCTGATGAAGAAATACACTCCCCGCTCAAAGGCCAAGCCGGCTGCCACCAGAAAAATCAGGGTGAGGGCTTGCAATAAACCAATCACCAGGCGGTCATAGCGACCAAAGAAAACCGCAGTGGATTTGATGCCGATTTTTAGATCATCGGGGCGATCTTCCATGGCATAGGCGGTGTCATAGGCGACTGTCCACACCAGGTTGGCAGCAAAAATCAGCCACAAGGCCGGTGGCAGACTGTTGGTCTGGGCGGCAAAAGCCATGGGGATGGCCCAGGAAAAAGCGGCACCCAGCACCACTTGCGGAAAGTGGGTGTAGCGCTTCATGAAGGGGTAACAGGCGGCCAGAGCCAACCCGGCGGGGGTCAGCATCAAGGTAAGAGAATTGGTGAAAAGCACCAGCACGAAGGCGGCCAGGCTCAGCAGAACAAAAAGGATAAGGGCTTCCCGCGCGCTGACTTCACCCGTGGCCAAAGGGCGGTTGGTGGTGCGTTCAACATGACCATCAAGATTGCGATCGGCAAAATCATTGATGACGCAGCCTGCCGCACGCATGAAAATAACACCCAGTACGAAAATAACCAGAATTTTCAGGTCGGGTATTCCCCCTGCGGCGAACCACAAGGCCCAGAGAGTAGGCCACATCAGTAGCCAGGTGCCAATCGGGCGATTCAGGCGCATCAGCCGGATAAAGGCTGGCAAACGCTGATACCAGGGAGTGACGGTAGCGAAGTTCATGCAGCTAGTCTCCAAAAATACCGGTAGCTGGAAGTTTCAATCGGGTCGCCATGGCCGGCAAATAATGCTCGGCAACCAGCAGGCGTAAAGACTCACTGTGAAAACAGGAGGCCCGCCCCCAAAGGCTGGGAAAAGGCAGTTGCCCCGGTGCACAGAACTGCAGATTTCCCCTTTGAATGTGAGGGTTGGCAAATAACAAGTGCCCCAGTGCTTTGTTGCCGATCTGGGTCAGGCGTCGCAAAAGACTGCCCCTGCTGTCCAGAGGAAGCAGTGAGCGGGCAAAAACCCAGGGCTGCCCATCCACTTCCAGCAACACCTGACGCACCCAGATGCGTTGATGATCAACTGCCAGCCATTGTCTTTCGGTTTCCTGGATCGGCAACACCCCTTGGTTAAGGATGCGGACTTTAAAGGAAGTCCGGGCATGGTTTTGCAGGCGGCGGGTCAGGGAGCCTTCTTCCTTTAGCCAGCTGCGCCAGGGGCCGGAAGGGGCCCCGGTCAGATGAGCGGCTTTATACCAGGCTGGTGATGGCCAGCCGTTGAGTTGCTGCAAGTGACTTGGGTTGACTGGCATGGTGGGCGTGTACCCTCTCCGAGGCTTTCATCTATAATGCTGTGGATTCTAACACAGCGCAGGAGTTTTGATGTCCACAGCAACCGAGACTAAGCCACTGATTATTCTTGGCTCAGGGATGGCTGGCTACCAGCTCGCCATGGAAATTCGTACCCGCCAGCCCAGGCTGCCGTTACTGCTGATCACCCAGGATGCCGGACACTTTTATTCCAAACCCCTGCTTTCCACTGCCTTGGCAAAAAGCCAGGCACCGGAGCAACTATCAATTGCTTCACCGCGTGACCAGGCGGAAGCCCTGGGCATTCAAATCATCACCCATGCCAAAGTGGACAGGATAGATTCAAACCGCAAACAGGTGCACCTGGACGATCAGGATTACGCCTACTCGAAACTGATACTGGCTTTGGGAGCCGAACCTCAACATCTGCCTGCTCCACCGGAAGCCTTGTTCAGCATCAACGACCTGGAAGACTATGAAGTCTTTCGCAGGGAGCTGGAAGGCAAGAAAAAAGTATTGGTGATGGGCGGTGGTCTGGTCGGAGTGGAAATGGCTCAGGACCTGCTTTCATCCGGTTTTGAAGTGACCCTGGTTTCACGCAGCAAGCATTTACTCCCCAGCCTTTTGCCACCAGAAGTGGCCCAGCCCCTGGAGACTGCTCTGGTCGACAAGGGCCTGAACCTGCTGACTCAGGAAAGCTTCAAATTGATTGATGGCCGACCCGGCGACTGGCAGGTGGAGCTGGAATCAGGCCTGCTGCTGGAAACCGAGCTGATTATCAGCGCCCTGGGTCTGCAGCCACGTACCCAACTGGCCGCAGAAGCCGGACTGGAAACCCGCCGGGGGATTTGTGTCAACCGACAGCTGCAGACCTCTGACCCGGACATCTATGCCCTGGGTGACTGCGCAGAAATTGCAGGCCATAACCTCATGTATGTGCAACCCCTCATGGCTAGTGCCCGCACTTTGGCTGCGCATCTGACGGGGGAGGAAGTGCAGTTGGAACTGCCCCCGCTGCCCGTGCTGGTGAAAACACCCAGTTGCCCCGTGGTGGCTGCACCGCCACCAGAAAGTGCAGAAGGTGAATGGACTTTTGATTTGCAAGAGGGTGCCGCCGAAGGCCAATTCCGTTCGCCGGAAGGTCAGCTTCTGGGTTTTGCTCTTTCCGGTAAAGCTGTCCGGCGCAAGGTGCAGCTGGTCAAAGAGATGCCGCCGTTAATTGCCTGATTGGCTGACATTTTCAAACAAATGTTTTAATCTTGCCTCTCTTTTTGACTATTGGTGTGACAAACATGCTGCGATTGAAGTTTTTACTCTGGATGCTGGGCCGACTGCTGAAAAAAGCTTACAAGAGCCAACCGGAAATGCGGAGTAAGCTGGAAAAAGAACCCCTGAATTTTGTGATCAAAACCCGGGACTGGCCGGGTCGCTCTTTTCGATTGCAGCCTCAACAGGTCAGCAGTCAGGCAGGTGATCTGGAACAGGCGGATATGAAACTGGTGTTCCAGTCGGCTCAAGAAGCCTGGAAAACCCTGACCAGCAAAGACAAAAATGCCTTTATGAAAGCGATTCAGGATGGTGAGGTGCGGATAGAAGGTGACCCCAAAAAGCTTTTCCAACTGCAAGGGCTGATGAAATATCTCAAGGTGTAATTCATGTTAAAAAAATGGCTGGCTGCTGGCGCTTTAACCCTGCTGTTGTTAAGCCCGCTGGCACTGGCAGAAAGCTGCCCGATCAAGCAGCTTGATCAGACAGTAGCGGTTTCACATGTTTATGACGCCGATACCCTGACTCTGGCGGATGGCCGCCGGGTGCGTCTGTTGGGCATTGATGCACCGGAGCTGGGTCGCAGGGGTGAAAAGCATGAGCCTTTTGCTCTGGAAGGTCGGAATTACCTGCGCAGCCTGATGGAAGCAGCAGGCCATCGGGTTCTTGTGCACCAGGGTAAAGAAAAGCAGGATCGTCACGGTCGCCTGCTGGCTTATCTTTTCCTGCCCGACGGGCGCAATATCAATCGCCTGTTGCTGGAGCAGGGCTATGTGATGCAGGTGTTCATTGCCCCGGACACCGAGTATGCAAACTGCCTGCAAAGCCACGAAAATCAGGCCCGGCAACAGCGCCTGGGCATCTGGTCACAAAAAGAATACCAGCCCGGTATTCCCTCCAAAGCGGTGCCAGAGTCCACGCAAGGGGCGGCCATTGTTCAGGGTCGAGTCGTTCGTATTGGCGAAAGCCGCGATAATCTCTGGATCAACCTGGAGGGGCGCGTGGCTCTGCAGATTCCCAAGGCTGCTTTGGGTCGTTTTGATGAAGCACAGCTCAGAAATCTTGAGGGTCGCCGTGTTAAAGCCAGAGGCTGGATGGTCAGGGACAATTCCCGTCACCATGACTGGCGAATGCGGATCAATACAGGCCTTGCACTGGAACTATCCGAATAAGGGTAAAAATAACCCTTTAAAGGTTGTTTCTACCCGATTGGGCCGGGTGCAATCAACCCTTTCCTGTCTCTGGCCCCCGCCAATCGGGTTGGCACGCAAATTGATATGTCTTGTCTGAAAAAGAAAACTCAATTGCGGAGTCAGCCATGATCAGTAGCGTTTTACCTCAGGAATGGACAGAAGAAACCACCGATACCCTGATCGATCATCTTCTGGAAAACTACCATGCCCGCCATCGCGAGCACCTGCCTCAATTGATTGATCTGGCGCGCAAGGTTGAAGCCGTGCATGCCGAACACCCTGAATGCCCCAATGGTTTGACCCAGTATTTGATTTCCATGCGGCAGGAGCTGGACAGCCACATGATGAAAGAAGAACAGATACTCTTTCCCATGCTGCGCCAGAACCTGTTTACTCGAGCCCAAGGGCCGATCAATGTCATGCAGATGGAACACGAAGAGCATGATCGATCACTGAAGCGCCTGTTGAATCTGACCCGTTTATTAAAGCTGCCGAGTAATGCCTGCATGACCTGGGCCAAACTCTATGATGAGCTGGGTTGTTTCGTGGATGAATTGACCCAGCATATCCAGTTAGAAAATGAAGTCTTGTTTGCAGGTAAAACCTCCAGTGCCTTGTCAGGAGTAGAGCAGTGAAATCCAGTTTGTTCAGTTTGGGCTTTCGGCCTTTCTTTCTTTTGGCAGCCCTGGGCGGCAGTGTCATTATGCTGGCCTGGTTGGTAACCTTGATGTCCGGCTATGCCTGGCCGGGAGTCTTGGACCCGGTGGCCTGGCATCGCCACGAAATGCTGTTTGGTTATACCGGAGCCGTAATAGCCGGTTTTCTTTTGACCGCAGTACGCCGCTGGACGGGTTTGAGTACACCGGATGGCTGGCCTCTGGCACTACTGGCAGCCGTGTGGGTGGCTGCCCGCCTGACGCCTTTGCTGAGTGAGCTGACCTGGCTGTATGTGGCTCTGGATCTGGGTTTCTGGTTGGGTCTGTGGATCAGTCTTTGGCCCGCCCTGCACCGGGCTGCACTGCATAACCGGGTTTTTCTGCTACTGATTGCCGGTTTATTGATTGCTGCTGCTTTAAGCCACAGTTTCACTCTGGGTCTGGGGGATTTTTGGCTTAGCCACCTGGGAGCGCATCTTGGTTTGGACTTCTTGCTGATTATTATGCTGGTGGTGGCCGGGCGAGTATTGCCCTTTTTTATCCAACTGGGCTTGCAGCGCCCGGCGTTCCCGCGTGTAGCCTGGCTGGAAAAGCCCTTTCCCCTGCTGCTGGCTGCTTTGCTGGCGGTTGATCTGATGTTGCCACTCAGCCCCTGGGCGGGACTGATGAATCTCTTGCTGGCAGCCTGGTTGCTTCCCCGCCTGTATCTTTGGCATGACCGGGGCATCTGGCGAGTGCCTCTGCTCTGGAGCCTCTACCTGGCTTATGCCTGGCTACCCGTTGGTCTGGCCTTGCGGGGGCTGGGTATGCTGGATCTGGTTAACCCCTATGCCGGAATCCATGCACTGGGTGTGGGAGGCATCGGCCTCTTGACTCTGAGTATGATGAGTCGGGTCAGCCTGGGACACACCGGCCGACCTTTGCAGCCCTCAAAATGGATTGTTCTGGCTTTGGCCTTGATGCTGGGAGCAGCCGTTGTGAGGGTGTTTACGGTCAGCCTGCTGGGCTCAACAGCCTATTTGCTATCGGCCAGCTTGTGGATTGCAGCGTTATTGATTTTCCTGTGGGTTTATCTGCCGATTCTGACTCGCCCCAGGCCGGATGGACAACCCGGTTAATTGTCTTCTTCATCCTCAAGGAGCAGTTGGCGTCGCCGTTCCTGCTCCTTGAGAAAGCGTTTGTTCCGATAACGGCGCAGCAAGGCGATGACCAGGGCAACAGCAATCATCACCAGCAGTATGCGAAGCTGCCAGTAACCGGCCTGGGCACGCCCCAGCCAGGTTTCCAGCAGGATGATCAGGATGAACCCTGCAGCCTGGGAAACAACAGCCCAGAAACGTAATGGGTCTTGCAACATGATTACCTCGAAACTTGAATTCTGTACGCAGAGGACAGCTTGGCTTAAACTGACATCTTTAGTTCAGTTTACCGGAGGTTCTTCCTTTCATGTGCACTTTTGCCCGAATACTTCCAGCTGCTTTTTTGGTTGGCAGTCTGATTTTCCCTGTTGCCTTGTCAGCAAACCTGCCTGCTGAAAAGGCTCCTGTACCGGGCGTGGCACCGGAAGCTGCAGATGAAAACCTGTCCACGGCAATGGAGTATCCTGAGCCGATCAAGCACCTGGAAAACCAGGGGCTGGAAATTATCCGCAGCTTTCCTGTCGGTCAGTCCCTGGTGGGCTGGGTGGTCAGTTTTGAAGGCAAGGATCTGGTGGTTTATACCACAGTCGATGGTGACTACCTGATCAATGGCATCGTCCTGGATGCCCAGGGTGTTGATTTGACTGAAGGGCATCAGAAAACCTGGCTGCCAAGGCCGGAATGGGAAGACCTGCAGGAAGCTCATTACCTGACTGAACCCAGTCTTTATGAAAATGAAGAAGGGCAACTGGAAACCCGTACAACCCTTTATATGTTCTTTGATCCCAACTGCCCCTTCAGCCAATTGGCCTGGCTGGCTTTGCAGCCTTACCGTGAAGCCGGAGCACAAATTCGCTGGGTACCGGTGGCTTACCTGAAACCGGACAGCCGACATCGCACTGCAGCCCTTCTTGATGCTGCCAACCCGGAAGAACTACTGGCCCTGAACATGAACAACTTCGGCCAGCCCAGCCCCGAGCTGGATGTGCCTCTTGAAACCCACCACCGTGAACAGATGCAGGCGAATATGGATCTCATGCAATCCCTGGGTATCAATGGCACCCCTGGCTGGGTTTGGATGAATGAAAACGATGAACTGACAACCCACTCGGGTATGCCGCGTCTGCCACGCTTGAGCGAAATAACCGGACTTCCCGAGCAGGAACACCCCGAAACCGAACTCATGCGCTACAGGTAAGCAGACAACTTTATGGATGCCATCTCCCTCGGGCCACTGCTGCTGCCCTACAGTCGACTCCCCGGTGTTTTGGCACTGATCCTTCTGCTGCTGGTGAGTGAAATTCTCGATAAAAAACACCCCGGCCTGGCTCGCTGGGGGTGGATGACAGCCGTAGTTGGAGGCCTGGGCGGTCGCCTGGCCTTTGCGGCCATGACACCCACAGCTTATGTTGATGAACCCTGGACCCTGGCGTACTTCTGGCAACCCGGCTACAGCTGGTGGGGTGCTTTGCTGGCTGCTGTACTTTTCAGTGTCTGGTACTGGCGAAAACACCCTGCCTTGCGCACTTCAGGGCTGATACTGCTGGGAGCTTCCAGCCTGGTGGGTCTGCTGACACTGGCTGTTCTGCCCCGAACCGATTCGGACGAACAGCTACCGGAACTGTTGCTGCATGATCTGGATAGTGAAGAAGTTAATCTCAGCAGCTACCAGGGCCAGCCCCTGGTTGTGAACCTCTGGGCTACCTGGTGCCCGCCCTGTCGCCGGGAAATGCCCATGCTGGAAAGCTACGAAAACGATGAACGCCTGCAGGTGGTCCTGGTCAACCAGGGAGAATCCCTGCTGGCCGTTACCAACTACCTGCAGGACGAGCAACTGAGCTTCACAAATGTGCTGCTCGACCCAGCCCAAAAAACCATGAATGAATACTCCGCCCCGGGCCTGCCCGCCACCCTCTTTTATTCTGCGGAAGGGAAGTTGGTTGACCGGCATTTCGGTGAACTCAGCCGTGGCCAGGTCGAAGAGTTTGCCCGCCGCCACAGCCAGGGTCTGGACAAATAAAAGGCAGGCCCCTACAATGCCTGCCTTACCAAAAACCGCCCTTAGCTCAGCTGGATAGAGCGCGGCCCTCCGGAAGCAACGGTCACCGGAAAAATGGGCCTGGAGAGCGGCAGTCAAAAATGAAAGTGTTAATAAGTATCCGCCCTTAGCTCAGCTGGATAGAGCGCAGCCCTCCGGAGGCTGAGGTCAGAGGTTCGAATCCTCTAGGGCGGGCCATCCCCTCTTTTATGACCGTTGCCCTCGGTGACCAAAAACCTCTCAAAATCATTCGGTGACCGTCTGGTGACCAAATGGTGACCACGCCTCATTTTCTATTTGAATTCGTCTCTCTAACTTTGAGCGTTGCCCTGTTTAGTCATCTCTTACCTCAAGCAGCTCACCTATTGAGCAGTCAAGGTACTTGCATAGCTTTTCCAATACGTCGAATTCAACCCTGACAGCTGTCTCTTGGTATAGCCGAGTAATCGTTCCACGATTAATTCCTGTATCTCTAGCTACCTCAGAAATCTTCAATTTTTTCTCGCCCATCATGCGAGACAAATGACATCTAATCATCTTCTACAGACCCTTTTGATCTTCAGGAGCAAAAAAAAGCTTGCAATAGATCTTTTATGGGTTAATATGATCTACAGGAGATCAATATGGTTTCCAGTAAAGATTCTTATCTTACAGGAGGAATATGATTATGTCACAGACCTACTTGACCACCGAAGAGCTGGCTGCACGCATCAAGTACGAGCCCAGAACCATTCGTACCCAACTGAAGGACTCCGTACTCATTGAAGGTGTGCATTACTTTCGTCCCTTTGGAGGAAGAAAGATTTTGTATATCTGGGAAAAAATTGAAAAGGATATGTTCCGTGCCCCGGCAGTTGACACCCTTATGGCTGGCGTTTGCTAAGGAGGAATTATGGCTAGTATTCATGTTCGCAATGGCAAGCTTCAACTGGATTTTCGCTACAAAGGGGTGCGATGCCGAGAGCAAACCAAGCTTGATGACACTGCTGCCAACCGCAAGCGTGCCAAGCAAATCCTGGATCGAATTGAAGCAGAAATCACCTTGGGAAGCTTTAGCTACTCCAGCTACTTTCCAAATAGCAAACGGGCTGATCAGTTTGATGACTGGGAAAAACGAAGCTTTAACGGGAGAGAAGACAATAATAGTGCTTGTGAACTGCCGACGTTGGCGGCCTTCTCAGAAATCTGGCTGGATGAAAAACGTATCGAATGGCGAAACAGCCACTTGAAGTCAGTCGAAAGCAACTTGAGGGCATACATACTGCCTGCCTTCGAGGAAAAAGTAGTCAGCAGCATCACCAAGGCAGAAATTCTCAACTTCCGCGCCCATCTCGCCAAAGAACCAGCGCAGAAGAAAGAGCCACTAAGCCCAGCAACCATCAACAAGGTAATGACACCTTTAAGGATGCTGTTGAATGAAGCCGCTGACCGCTTTGAGTTTAACTCACCCTGGAAGGGGATTAAATCCCTGAAAGTTCCTCGTACCGATGTCCAGCCCTTTACGATGGAGGAGGTACAGCGAATCCTTCGCACTGTTCGAGATGACTTTAAATCTTACTTCACCGTGCGCTTCTTCACGGGCATGAGAACCGGCGAAATTGATGGGCTGATGTGGAGGTATGTTGATTTTGAGCGCCGCCAGATCCTGATTCGGGAAACCTGGGTTGAAGGCGAGATCACAACAACCAAGACGGATGGTTCACAGCGTGAAATCCACATGTCCCAACCCGTCTATGATGCTTTTGCTGAGCAGAAGAAGCATACAGGCCAGCAGCAGTTCGTCTTTTGCAATAAGGATGGTAGGCCATTAAACCATAACAACATTACCAAGCGAGTCTGGTATCCACTACTGAGCTACCTGGGGCTGAAAAAACGTCGTCCTTACCAAACACGCCATACGGCTGCGACACTTTGGCTGGCAGCCGGAGAAAACCCGGAGTGGATCGCCAGGCAGATGGGGCACACCACAACAGAAATGTTGTTCCGAGTGTACTCCCGTTATGTGCCCAACCTGACCCGACAAGATGGCTCGGCCTTTGATCGCTTGCTGTCACGTGAATTTTCTGGAGACCTGAAGAATACCAACCCTTTGGCTGAACTGAATGAGGAGAAAAACCATGGTTAAAGTTGAAACAGTGAATATCTGGACGACTCCTCAAGCAAAAATGCTGGCGTCAGGGTTGATTCAGAAAATGTGGATCAGGCAAGGGTATGGACTGGCAATCTATCTGGGGCTTGAGCCTTTTTACGACAACTACTCAGCAGTTGAGCTTTGGATTCAGAGGATGTTGGCCATCGATTATGATCAGGCGATGAACCTGGATTTCCTGCAGGATCAGTTGGTAGGGCTGGTGCCAGAGGATATGCAGGGGGAACTCGATTAGTCAGGCAGCAAAGTTCGAGAAGGTGCAAAACCCGCCGCTGGTAGCCTGCTGCTATCAACGGCGAGTTTCATGGATGAAGAAACATTACCTTACCCTCGGAATATCACTCTATCGGGTGGTATAAGTCGGTGGCAGAAAACCCTGAATCAATTACTGATGATCCTACACAAGAACAGTGTTGTTCACCAGTATCCAAAATTGATAGATGAGTCTCTAGCCGTGATTCTCATTGCCCTGGCTTACCCCGTCTCCATTGCTGAGAAAAACCTGCCATTGCTTCTATTATAGTACTGATTGCACTTATACTAAGAATATCTTAGTTTTGTGGTGGCTTTAATGTCGAAACAAAAGCAAGATAATGTCGAAATGGTGGCTAAAAGGCTGCGAATACATGAACAGAAAGGCTGGTGGTTAATCTGTAAATGAGAGATTTCCTAAAAGGATTTGAGAAGCTCAAGCACGCTTTTTCTTTGGCCATTGCCAAGGCTTCTATAAAGCAAGATCAGTTCAGCCAAGTCGTCTTCGGGGCAGAAAAAATAAGCAAGAGGCGTGTTTAGGCCCTTTGCCAGGCGCTCAGCAGTATTGATATCGGGTAGGTGTTTGCCAGTTTCGTACTGAGACATACGGGCGCTGGAGGCCAGTTCATCAAATCCTGCAAGCACTCCCAGCTGTACCTGCGACAATCCGACTCGTTTTCGGGCCTCTTTAAGACGTGCGCCGTACAAGTTTTTGCTATGCATACGAGAGCCTCATTGATTGCCTAAAGAGACTCTTAGATTTTCTGTTGACATGATACTAAGGATTTCTTAGTATTTGGGTGCAAGCTCCCTAGATTGGCACGACTGTCGCAGATCACAGGGAAGAAAATGCATTTCGAATCAATGAATGCCTAAGAAAATCGCAGCCAAGGAATATGCATATGTGCGCCCTCATCTAGCCAAATCATGCTAAAAAAATAAATCAATTGCTTGAGTAGAAGACCATTACTGCTTTGTTCTGGGCAGTTATGTTGGTTTGTTTTGTATTTTTAAAGCATGAAACAGTGGGAATTAATTTTATAAATTTCTTTAGGTTGCAGGTTGATTTATATTTCATTTTTATAAGAAATGGCCGCTTGCTTGCTGAATAGCTGAAAAATAAAAGTTTTATTTAAAAGGAGTTGTCTATGAGTCTGAAAAGTTATGTTTATGCACTGAGCCTAGTTGCGATATTACCATTTTCTTCTGTATCAGCAGCCAGTGATTCTGGTGCCTGTACGGATACAACGGAAAAGAAACAATTGTGTGAATTTGAGGATAGCGTTTCGGCCTATCATGTAGGGGAGGGGTTATTCGTCACCAGTGCCTCTCAAGGTGATGTGAAAATTGGTGTCACAAAATTTATACGTGATGCCAATGATGAAGTAGATGGGCGGAATAACATTGATGCTATGGCCGCGCATGAAGAGAGCTATCCTGCTTTTGAAATTTGTCAGTCGATGGGAAATGGCTGGTATCTGCCAGCAGCACGGGAAATTAGAAGTGCATTTATGAATGTCCCAAGACGAACCGAAGAATTAACTGATAAACGTTTTCTCACATCGACATTCATACAGGATGGGTTTGGTACACAAAGTGTGACAGCGCTGGATACAAGGTCGCGCCACTTTTTCCCTGTCCTGAATAGTGATGGTCTGATCGTTAATGATATGGACTATCAGGTTGCCTGTGTTAAAAAATTGTAAACTATAAATATTATCATGAGGATCTGATATGAGTGTTACTGAACGCGAAAACTGTATCGAATATTCTGCTTATAGTAAGAAAACCATATTGTTTTCTCTGCTATCCGTATTGCTTTCTGTTGCTGTAGGGTGGTTGGCTAGCATGTATGTTCACTATATCTACGGAATTATGGCTGGGGTAGCTTTTTTTGCTATTTGCATGCTTGTTTTAAGCATGGTTTTGAAGTCAAAAGTAAAGGGATTTATTAAAAGCAATTATAAATTAACTTGGGGTGGTTTTGGGATTGTAAAATTTAGGGATCAAGATACGAAAGGATCCAGCTCTAAAAGTGCTTTTTTTGGATTTGACAGGGAGAACAATAAGGTTTTTTTAGGGCTTAATCAAGGGGTGGTGAGGGTCTATGATGTAAGTCAAATTAAAGAATATAGCTATAATGGAGCTTCTGAATCAAATCATGTTTATTATGTTTTGAGAATTCAAGTGAATGATTTTGAAACTCCTGTATATAATTATGTGACGGGCAGTGAGCAATTGATTCAGAATTTGACAGGGCGACTTTCAGTTCTGTGGAATACGAACTAACGGATTACCTAAACCCCATTAATTGGGGTTTTTATGGATGTTTTATGTCTTCCAATACAACCAAATTATTTATCCTCTCGCTTCTTGTCGTATTTCTGAGTGCCTGTGCCTCACAGAAAGCAATGGAAGGAGTTGGCGTTGATACTCTACGTGATCAGGGAATGCAGGAGGTCAACAATGAAACGGATTTCGAGTTCGGACATGGTGTCGGTTCGACAGAAGAGGATGCTCAGAACGCAGCCTTACTGGAACTGGGCCTGACTATTTTTGTTCAGGTTCGTAGCGAAGTCGACCATATTCATCGATCAACTCTGCGGGATGAAGGTGATGATTCCAGCTATGTCAGCCAGGAAGATTTGAATGTCCAGACCCAGAGTTTCAGCAATGTGGAAATTTCCGGGCATCGGGTGGATGTGCGTGAGCAGGCTCAGGATGGCTGGTATGTGCGAGTTCGCTTGAGTACAGAAGAAGCCAACCGTTTACGCAATGAAATACGTCGGATGGCCCCCTTACTGGCCTACCTGGAGCTGTTAAGTAATTCTAGTGATGCCTTTCCGGGCCGGAACCTTAAATATGCCGTGCAAGGTTTGGCAGAAGCTGAGCGTCTGCAGATGAGTGATGATCGTATCACGGGACAGAAATATGCGGGCATCAGTTACGGAGCCTACTTCAAGACGCGGATTGACCAGGCCATACGGCACTTGCGTGTTTTGCCCTATATGGAGGGCAAACAAGCTCGCTTGGCTTTAATCCACCGGGATACTTATGCCCCAGTGGCCGGTATCTGGCTGCAGGCTGGCGATAAAATGCTCGTTACCGACAGCGAGGGTCGAACTGAACCTTTTTCGATTCCGCAAACCAGTCGTCTTGTTCGTGAGAAAGTGGAGCCCGCTGAAACAAGCGTTGCTGATAAATTGATGGGCGTATTTTCCAGCAAGGAGCCTGAACCAGAGTACAAAGAGCGGCGTGTCTATAGTGTTGTGCGTCGGTTTGATGTGCTGGCATTAGGGGTTCAGGAAACCAAAGAACAGGCCCTGGTTACAGATGCCTCGTTATTGCTCCAACGTGTTGATACAAACCAACTGAAGAACCCCTCCAGAACACAGATTTACGTGCACTTGGTTCCTGAAAATGCACTTATTAGTGTGAATGGGGATGAGCGCCATGCCCCTGCACATTTTGAAGTGCCTGTTGGTAAAAAGGCGATACTCAAAATCTTTCAGGATAGTAGCTACCGTGGACAGGAAAGGACACTGAAAACTGCCGGTCGGGGTTATATTTATTTCACTCAAACTCTGGTTGAGAGAAAGTATGGACACCTGATGCTGAACTACAAACAGCCTGACAGTGATTTTTTCATCACGGTGTTTAACTCCCAGGGTGATGCACTGACAACCAGCCAAGCCATTAATCAGCAGGTTGAGGTGGGCAGTTACCAGGTTCGGCTAAAACACGCTGAGGACACCGGGAATTACCAGGTGATCACTGATGAGCCCTTGGTTGTTCATGAGGGTCGAGAGGTGAGTCGTACCTATAACCAGCCGCGTTATAGAGAGCCCTGGGTGCATGGGTATATCTGGGGCTTTACCTATGGATTTGCGAGCGAGCCGGGCAGTGCCTATAACCTACCCACAGGTTACGGCACGGAAATGAGCTTTACTGATTTTGATGGAGTGGCTGGCTGTGGCGGGCAGTGCCCTGGCGACGAATTCACCTTCGATAAGGCTGGGCATTTTGGCATCCATTGGACGCAGTTCTTTAACCGGGCTTCCTTCGCATTGAACACCAATGTTGGCTTTAAAACTTTGAAGTTCAAAGATATAGAGGGTGAAGAACAAACTCTTTCGGGGATCTCAGCCTCCGTCGGTGGTGGCTTTTGGACATCAAAAATTGCCTCGGCCAGTTGGGTCACAGCCAACTATCGGCTCGAACACCTCACCTGGTCTGATAAAGAAGAAATGTCCATGCAGGGTTTGGATGGTGTGAACAATGGCTACCCTTACCTGGAGCTGGGAATGCAGATTGCTGGCTTAACCCTGGGTGCCCGTATTCCTGATCCCAGCTATGCCAGCCCGGAAATCTTTGTGGGACTGGGCTTTTTGGAAGGTGATTCCGGTTACCGTTACTCGCAAACTGAAAAAGCGCGGGAAGGCATCCACTATTAATGGATAAGGTTTACCTTGCGTGAGCCCTTCTGGACGGCCTCGATACCTCCAGTTTGGCTTGCGCCAAAATCATGCTGGAAAGTCGCACGGCAGCGCTATTCCCCTGCGTTTGATTTCACTTTGCAAGGCAATCTCGCATTGATTTGTGTAGCTACGCAATCATCCACTCCCTTTAGGTGAGGGAGTAGCTCTGAGCTAAACAGAAGCGATCAGCAAATAGACGGTGTTGTTTCCGGTTGGGCAGTAAGCACCGCCGTTTTGAATCACCCCTTCCTGAACAAACTCAAAAAGAATTTTGAGGCTGTCGTCATACTCCTCCAGTTCAGGAAGGTCATCCTTATCTTGTAATATCTGAATACACTGGTAATCCTCATTTTCTGGATGAACATCAGACTTTATTTGCGCCACCGCCTCTCTGGTCAGTTCAGTCAAGCTCTTGTCGGGGTCGGATAATACGGCCACATGCAAACTTTTCGCATTATCCAGCAAGTCTTTGAAATCATCTTCAGTGATCGGGGCTTCATAAGGCATGTTAATTAGTTGCAGTAGTGTAGTGACTAGCCACTTGGGTGTGGAGGGAACGGAGTAAAAATGGATTAAATCCTCCTGGTAAAGCCTGCGCACCCGCTTATCAAAATAGGCACGATCAAGGGGAAGGTGATCGACGGGTTCGATAATTTCAAAAGACACAAAACCTCCTTGTGTAGAAACGGCTGGAATGCTGACTACTACTTTACCCTAGGCACATCGCTCCAGCGAGTGGTATAAGCCGGTGACAGAAAATCCCGTTTCATGCTCCATCCTTTTTGAATACCCTGGGCGGCAATAAAAACCTTGCCCAGGCCACTGTGATTGATTTGATCCAGAGTCTGCATCAGCTTTTCATTTTTAGCCCGGTCAGGTGAGTCATCCAGCAGATCTGGCTGGTAGCCCTTGGGGTCATAGAAGTCAGAAAGCAAAATACCGCCCTTGGCAAAGCGATAGCCATCCTTCCAAATGCTCTGCAATCCCCGGTGGGCGGTTTTGACCAGGCTGGTGGTGTCATCGGTGGGGGTGATCATTTCCAGGGTGGCGGCATTACTGTATTGCAGTTCTTGCTGGTTGAAAGGGGAAGTGCGGATAAACACGGTGATGCGTTTGGCTAGGCGATTTTCACCGCGCAACTTTTCAGCCCCTCGGCTGGTGTATTCACTAATCGCTTCACGCATTACCCGAAAATCCTGAATGCGCTCACCAAAAGAGCGAGAACAAACGATCTCCTGTTTGGTCGGAGCCGCCTCTTCCAGATTCAGGCAGGAAATCCCGTTCAGTTCCCGCACGGTTTTTTCCACCACTACCGAAAAGCGTTTACGAATCATGGCCGGATCGGCATCAGCCAGGTCCAGAGCGGTTTTAATGCCCATCAACTCCAGTCGAACTTTGAGCTTCCCACCAATGCCCCAGACTTCATTCACCGGCAACAGGGCCATCAGTTTGCGTTGACGTTCTTTAGCGGTCAGATCCACTACGCCTCCGGTGGCCGGATAAGACTTGGCTCCATGATTGGCCAGCTTAGCGAGGGTCTTGGTGGGTGCAATCCCCACACAGACCTGAACGCCCGTCCACTGCCCCACAGTGGTTTTAACCAACTGCCCAAAGCCTTCCAGCGACGTGCAGGCTTCAACACCGGTCAGATCCAAAAAGGCCTCGTCAATGGAATACACCTCCACACGCGGAGCCAACTCCTCCAGAATCGACATCACCCGCTGGGACATATCGGCATAAAAGGCATAATTGGAAGAGAAGGTCACAATGCCATGGCGTTCGATCTCATGGCGAATCTTGAACACCGGAACACCCATTTTGATGCCCAGCGCCTTGGCCTCTTTGGAGCGGGCCACCACGCAGCCATCATTATTGGAGAGCACCACCACGGGCGTGTGTTTCAAATCAGGCCGGAACAGCTTTTCGCAGGAGACGTAGAAATTATTGCAATCCACCAGGGCAAAGATTGGCATGGTTACTTCCTTAAATGATGGATCACATTGGTGACCACACCCAGAATCTCCAGATCAGCCCCTTCAGGAATCTCAATGGGGGCATAGTTACAATTACAGGGCACCAGCCGGGGCACGGGTCTTAACTGCAACTGCTTAACCGTCAGCTCACCATTGAACCCGGCAATCACCGTATCGCCATCACAGGCCCGAAGCGAGCGATCCACCACCAGTAAATCATCCGGGAAGATCCCGGCCTCAATCATCGAATCCCCTTCAGCACGAACAAAAAAAGTAGCGGCTGGACGTTTAACCAGTAGTTCATTTAAGTCCAAAGCCTGCTCAACATAATCTTGGGCAGGCGAAGGAAAACCGGCAGAAACCCGCTCCAGGTAGAGCGGAGGCGGGCTTGAGGCAAAGTCACCCGACTCACCCAAATAGCTGACATGCATGAAAAGTCTCCAAAGATAGCGAATACTGATATTTATACAGTACAGCGATAAACCGAGACAAATCAAGAAGCGGGAATAAAAAGAATGCTTTGCTTGCTTGTATAAATCAGCTTTGGTAAAACAAGATAATTGAAGGATAAACCTCACCTCCGCAGGATGCGTGCCCTTCCAAGACCCCTATTCGTGGGTCAGCACCTTTAAACAGACCCATCCCAGCAGTCGCACTTAAGGAAGAATACAAACTAGGAACCCCTCATGACCCCTGACCAAATTACAAACCTCAAAAACGATCTGAACAAAGCAAAGAAAACCACTCTGTTGATAGACACACAACCAGAGCATGACAAGGATGCCTGCCTGGAGGCCGCCAAGTCGGTTTATGACCACGGCCTCCCACAAGGTAAAACCAACCTCATTTTTATTGATGCACTGGCACAAGAGTATGCAGACAAATTTGTACTTTTAGATGTGCTTTTAAAGGAGCTGGGTCAGGACCTTGAGCATTTCAATAAAATTCAAAGTGGCGTTATGGCTGCCAAGGGTTTGCTTTCTGGAGGTTATAGTATTTCAGGGCTTTTGACTGGAGGAGTGCCAGGGACAGGTTTAGATCTATTGATTAATCAGCCTTTAGATTACTTCACGGGACAAATGACAGATTGGCTGAATAATCAAGTGTTTGAAAAAGGAGTAGATGCAGCCTCCGAGCATACAAAAAACTTTAGCTCAAAGTTGAGTGACTACTGCTTAAATCACTCGGCAAGTGCCAAGCAAGGCTTTATCGAAAAAACGCTGAGCAAATTTGACAGTGACCTATCCTTGGGTGAAGTTTTCAACCTAACAGAAACGCTTTTGCTGAACTGTAGCATGGCAGAAACAGATTCTAAAAAGAGCCAAGCCTTCTATGGGAAGTTACTTGTTATCCAAGACCCTGCTGGGCTGGATAGTATCACACTCGCATTGCTCAACCACCTATTAGCTGTTTGCAAAGACCAACCCGATCTGCCCTTTAATCTTTCGTTTTTGTACCTCAGAACCCAGCCAGACCCCAAGGAAGGTGAAGCTGCTGAGATGCTGATCAACCAGCGAACTTTTGCGCTGCGTTACGGTATGTATGAGACCCCAGATGCCGACTACCCTCACCGGTTAATAACGCCAGACCTTTTTGTTGGTCGCCAGCAAGAACTAGCGATTCTGCATGAGCAAGCCAAGGCTTTTTATGAGACCCATACGGTGATTTGCAACCCAGTTGTCCATATAGCTGCGTTTAAGCAGCCTGTTTGTTGCGCTCAATTTCCTGTAATTTTCCAGGGTTGAGCGATACGGCTCCGGCGACTTCCCA
>Ga0136591_1000014_pt1 | contig 96034 bp, 81 predicted proteins | sample AntRauMFilla3767_FD_104929 | JGI IMG/M metagenome (GOLD analysis project Ga0136591, IMG submission 104929) | Saline lake microbial communities from Rauer Islands, Antarctica - Metagenome Filla 3 #767 | ecosystem: Environmental > Aquatic > Non-marine Saline and Alkaline > Saline | place...
CATCGAAGACTTCCAGTCGATGTACACCGCGAACATCCGATACGCGCTCTCGCTCACCGGCCTCGACGGTATCGCCTTCGACTTCGCGGTCAGCGCCGACGGGGGGCTCCTCGTCGGCGGGGAGGTGAGCACCGGTATCTCGGTGTTCTTCCCGCTGCACTCGAAGTACGATCCGGCCGACGACCCGAAGGCCGACGAAGACACGCCCCATCCTATCGACGACGCGCCACACTACTTCACATTCACCGCACAGGGCGTCTCCGTCGGCTTCCAGGCCGGTGTCGGGGCCGGCGTCGAAGGGGCACTGGTCCTCGCGGACCACTGGGAGGAGCCGGAAGACATCACCCGCGACAGCTGGGCGGGCTCGGTCGGCTCGTTCAATCTGGATGCCGGCGTCTCAGTCGGCATGGGGTTCGACGCCAGCGCGACGCTGTATTTCACCTCGGTCGCCACCGAGAGCACGGGGCCGGACGGGACGCTCACCTGGTCGATACCGGAGCAGGGCTGGCACGGCGCGGGCGTCGCACTGAGCGTCGGCGGTGGGCTGGAGGCGGAGCTCTCCGTCGGGTTGAGCTTCACCAACGCCAGCGAGTCGTTCATCACGTTCCGGAACGCGGCGGTCAAGAACTACGTCGAGAACCGCGAACCGACCGAGATACCCGAGAGCGGGGACTTCCACTACCAGACGCCGGACAAGGGGCCGGGCTTCATCCACTCCATCATCGAGGGGATGACGGGACAATGAGGGCGACTTCGTCACGGTCGGCCGTGCCCGGACCACGGGGAGGGCGAGATGTCTGAGCCCGGGGACGGCAGCGGCGGCAAGAACTCCGAGGCCGAGGCACTCGTCGAACTCCTCAAGCTGGTCGAACCCGTGGTCAGCGCGACCAAGGACGGGCCGATGGGCATCGCGCTGTTGCTCGACGACATGGGCGTCAGCGAGGAGCTCATCGGCGGGGACGCCGCACAACTGTACGAGACCATCGAATCCGACGTCTCTCAGGAGGGCGCGAAAATCGACGCGGCCGTGACGTCTGTCGTCGGCCAGGTGCAGTCGGTGCCGGACATCGAGGGTATCCACGAACTCGACGACGTCGACTGGCAGAAAGTGTTCGACGAACTCGACCCACAGGACCTCCTGTCGAGTCTCGAGAGCATCGTCGACTCCGTCAAGGGCATCTACGGCACCGTCGAGATGCTCCAGCAGATAGAGATTCAGGACCCGGACATGGGGACGCTTGGCGACCAGGTCTTCGACTTCCTCGTCATCCGCTATCTCAAAATCGAGTACGGCCAGCTCTACGGGTTCATGAAGACCTTCGGCGTCATCACGTCCCGTGACGGCAACCACAGTGGCCCGGAGAACATCGACCTCTCGAAGTTCGCCGAGGCCATCGAGGACCCCAACGAGATTCCCAAGGAGCTGCTCGGGTGGGCGAAAAAGAGCCAGCCGTTCCTGGCCACCCTGCTGCTCCAGCGGCTGCTGACGGTGTTCTGGGGCAAGCATATCCCCGCCAACCTCAACCAGGCCGGCAAAGACACGCTCGAAGGCGCGACCGGCAAGCCGTCGAACGTCCTCGAATCGATGGACGAGGCCGGCATGGACGGCTGGGGCCAGAAGCTCATGGTCCCGCTGCTGGGGATGACCTACGCCGACGGCCAGCGCGCCGAAACGGGCTTGCAAATCGTCCCGCTGCCACCGAAGGACAGCCAGTTCCTCCCGGGGCTGGCCCTCGTCACCTACGGCACCATCGCCTCGGGGATGTCAGGCGACATCGGCGACGACTGGACCATCGGTGTCGAGGGCGACGGCGAACTCGCCAACCGCGGCGTCGCCATCAACCCCGGCGTCGACAGCGGGCTCAACTTCGACTTTGTCAACACCGAGGGCAGTCAGGGCTCGACGCCCGGTGGCACCGCCGACGACCAGCTCGTCTTCACCGTGAACCTGGAGTACGCCGGGGACAGCGACGGGATGCAGAAACCGCTCGTCGGCACGGCGGTCGGCCGGCTCGACATGGACGGGCTCTCGGTCTCGACGACCTTCGAGTACGCCAACGACCAGTTCCAGTTCGGCGCGGAGTTCAGTACGACGGGAACCATCAGTCTCGACCCGCAAGGGGGGTTCCTCGATACGGTCATCCCCAAACCCATCAGCTACGACTTCGACGTGACGCTGGGCTGGTCGACGACGACCGGGCTCTACCTCCAGAACGGCGGGACGCTGATGATATCCATCGCGGACAACATCCCGCTGGGCCCGCTGCGCATCAAGGAGACGTTCCTCGGGCTGGATCTGGGCGAGCGCGGCCAGTCGGGCACCGCCGACAGCGACGGCCCGCCGCGGCTCCCCATGGTGTTCAGCTCGACCCCGAAACTCGACATCGGCTTCCTGACCGCCGAGGTGATGCGGACCGGCATCGAGGCCGACCTCTCTTTCCCCGGCGGCACCGAGGGGAACCTCGGTCCGGCGGACCTCGATCTGGGGTTCAAACCGCCGAAAGGGCTGTCGCTGTCGGTCGACGCCGGCCCGGTCACCGGCGGCGGGATGCTCGAGTTCTTCCCCGACGAGAACCGCTACTCGGGGGCCTTGCAGCTCGCGGCCGGCCCGCTCTCGCTGTCGGCCATCGGAGTGCTGAAGACGAAACTGCCCGGCGGCGGCGACGGCTACTCCTTTCTCATCCTCATCACCGCCGAGTTCCCGCCCGTCCAACTGGGCTTTGGCTTCACGCTGAACGGCGTCGGCGGCCTGTTCGGGCTCCACCGCGGGATGAAGACCGACGTGCTGGGCCGGAAGATTCGGTCGGGCAACGTCGGTTCGGTGCTCTTTCCCGAGAACGTCGTCGAGAACGCCCAGCAGATACTCTCCGACCTGCGGGCCATCTTCCCGCCGAAGCAGGACGTCCACGTCGTCGGCCCGATGGTCGAGATGGGGTGGGGGACGCCGACGATGCTCACGCTGGAGGTCGGTATCGTCCTCGAAATCCCGACCTTCGAGATCGCCATCGTCGGCGCGTTCCACCTCAATATGCCTGACGAGGAGGCCCCGCTGGTCACCATCAACCTCGCCGTGCTGGGGGTGCTTGACATCCCCGACGAGCGCCTCGCGATCACGGCGAGCCTCTACGACTCCCGCATCGTCATGTGGACGGTCTCGGGCGACATGGCGATGCGGCTTCGCTGGGGCGACGACGCGCGGTTCATGCTCTCCATCGGCGGGTTCCACCCCCGCTACGACCCGCCGAAGGGGTTCCCCGAACTCGACCGCGTGAAAGCCAGTATGAGCCCGCCCGGCGTCCCCGCCCGGCTGGAGTACTCGGGCTATCTGGCGACGACGCCCAACACCTTCCAGGTCGGCGCCGGCGTCGTCCTCCACGCCGAGGCCGGTCCGGCGCGGGTCCACGGCGAGCTCTCCTTCGACGCGCTGTTCCAGTTCGACCCGTTCAAGTTCGTCGTCGACTTCCTGGCCAGTTTCGCCGTCGAAATCAAGGGCCACGGCCTCTCGGTCAAAATCGACGGCACCCTTCAGGGTCCCGGCCCGATGCGAGTCACCGGCAAAGTCCACATCGAGATTCTGTTCTTCGAGGTGACCGTCAACGTCGACGTGACGATGGGGTCCGGCGGCGACCAGGAGCAACTCCCGCCAGCGAAAGTGATGCCGAAGCTGCTCGACGAACTCGACGCGCCGGGCAACTGGGCCGCACAGGTGCCCAAGAACGCCCAGTCACTCGTCTCGATACGGGACAGCGAGGCCGAGGCGGCAACGCGCGAGGGCGCGAACGGTGCGGATAGCGAGCCCGAGACGGTCCTCGCCCACCCGCTGGGCGGCGTCGAGGTCCGCCAGACCGTCGTCCCGCTGAACCAGCGCATCGAGAAGTTCGGTGAGATGGTCCCCCGCGACTACGAGTCGTTCCGCATCGCCGAGGTCCGGGTCGACGACACCCCTCTCGGTGCCGGCCCCCTCATGGAGCAGTTCGCGCCGGCGAAGTACACCCGCCTCTCGGACAGCGAGAAGTTAAACAGCCCCTCCTTCGTCGAGCGCGAGGCCGGTCGGGGCGCGGGCAGCGGTTTACTGTACTACCCCGGCACCACCGAGTCGACGAGCGACAGCGCGAGCGAGATGCGCCGGACCGCGAAGCTCACCTACGAGACCTCGGTGGTCGACGAGGCCCGCGAGACCCACGCCGCGCCGCTTGGGACCCTCGGCGGGTTCGAGCGACTCAGGCCGGAGGCCGCCCGGTTTGGCGTCCCGCTGGTCGAACTCCCAGACATCCTCGCGGCCTCGGAGTTCGGGCGGCGCCGCCCCATCGAGACTGACGGCGCCGGCGGCGACCCGCGCGTCTACGGCGTCCCCGGCGCCACGGTGCTTGGCGAGCGCGAGGACCGCACGCTGGCAGGCGACTCGCTGGGCGGGCGGACGCCGGGCGACGGCGTGGTCGGCACGCCGGACGGCACGGTCGGCGGCGGCTCCGGCGACACCGGGCTGGGTGACACCGGCTTGGGCGACGACATAATCGACGAGACGGTCGTCGACGGGGTCGACCGGCGAGTCACCGGTGGCCTCCGGGACGGCCCGGGCGTCATCAACCTCGGAGGTGGCCGATGAGCCCGTACGAGCGCGCCTCGATTCTCGACACCCACTACGAGTTCTTCCCGAGCGTGCGGGCGGGCTACCGGCCCAGTCGGAGCTACGGCGACACGCTCACGGGCCGCTCCACGTTCGGCGTCGAGTTGACCGTCGAAGGCAAGCGGACGGACGGCGACTGGGAGGAAGCCGACCGGCAACCGGGGACGGCGATGCGGATGTACGGCCCCGGCGACGTCGCCGGACTCGACGAGCGCCAGGTCGTCCGGGTCGAACCCGAACCCGACACCGCGACGATGCCGCCCAACTACTTCCCGCACGTCGAGTTCGCCCGCCCGGACCTCCCGTGGCTGTTCAGTCCGGAGCGCGCGAACCCCGACGACGGCGGGAAAGTCCGGCCGTGGTGCTGTCTCGTCGTCGTCCCGAAGGCGAACGACGCGGTGCGAGTGGAGGCCGACGGGACGCGCCCACTGGCGGCGCTCGTGGCCCCGCAGAACGAACTGCCGCCGCTCGCCGAATCGTGGGCCTGGGCCCACACACAGGTGACGGGGAAGCTGAGCGACCAGGAGCTCGACCGGGTGTTCACCGGGCGCTCGTCCCAGGCCGTCTCGCGGCTGCTCTGTCCCCGGAATCTCGACGCGAACACGCGCTACGTCGCGGCCGTCGTCCCGACGTTCGAGCCGGGCCGCCGGGTCGGTCTCGGCCGGGAGCCCTTCGATGGCGGCGACGGCGAACCGACCATCGAGCCGGCGTGGGACGAGACGAAGTCGGAGCCGACGACGCTGCCCGTCTACCACCACTGGGAGTTCACCACCGGCGCCGAGGGCGACTTCGAGACGCTGGCCCGGCGGCTCGAACCCCGACAGCTCTCCGAGGCCGGCGTCGGTGCCCGCGAGGTCGACGTGAGCGACCCCGGCCCGCCGACGACCGGGCAGCCCGACACCACGCTCACCGTCGGCGGCGCGCTCATCTCGCCCGGCATCTCGCAGACGCCGTTTCCCCGCACCGAGAACGGCGAGGACCACCAGCGTCGTCTCGCGGTTCGGGAACTGCTCAACGACCCCGGCGGCGAGACCTCTGGCGAGGACGCGCTCCCGGTCGTCGGCCCGCCGGTCTACGGCCAGTGGTACCTCCCGAGCGAGGCCGGCTGGTCGCTGGGCGACGACGGGCGACCGGCGCCGCCCGACGTCCCGACGGCGGGTGACTTCTTCGACTCGTGGGTCCACGAACTCAACCTCGACCCCACCTGGCGCCTGCCCGCCGGCTACGGCACCGAAGTCGTCCAGGCGAACCAGGAGGCGCTCATGGAGCGCGCCTGGAAGCAGTTCGGCGACCTGGAGTGGGCCAACGAGCGGGTCGGCCGGAGCCAGCTCGGCGAACTGGTCGGCGACACCGTCACCGACCGCTTCGACCGGGCCGGCGACCACCTCGTCGGCGTCTCGCCCCTGCTCCGGGACCTTGAGGCGCTCCACCGGGAGATAGCGGCGGCCGGCCGGCTGGCCGACGAGGGCGCGCTGGGCGACCACGAGCCGGTCCCACAGCCGGGCGACCGGCTCGCCGGGACGACGCTGCCCGACAGCGACCGCTCGAAGACGATGCTGGGCGACGGCCGGCTCGGGGTCGGCGGCGCGGGCGACCCGGCCGCAAGCGGCGACCCGAAACGGCTGAACGAACTCCGGTTACGACAGAGCCCCGACGGCTCGCTGCGCGGCGACGGCGGGAGCGACGCCGTGCCGGACCCGAGAGCGCTGTCCCGCGTCGACCGGCTCACCTCGCCGGCCTACCGGCGCCTGACCCGGACCGGCGGGACGCTCGACCGGGCCGTCGAGACGGACAGCCGTCGGGAGACGTTCACCGACCGGCTCGGCGAGGGGTTCACGTTCGACACCGACGCGCGGCTGGGCTCGCGCTTCTCGGGCGATGCCGACGCGCCGGCCCCCGCGTCGACGGGCGGGACCTCGTCGGCGCGGTCGCCGGCGCGCGACCACTGGCGGCTGGACGCGGGGGGCGCCGTCATGTCGCTGTCCGAGGCCGCCGAGACACTCGACGGCGACGCAGCGACGGTGCCGCGCGCCCTGCTCACCGTCGAGAGCGCCCGCGACCACTGCCAGACGGCCCGCGACCGCCTCGCTTCGCTGGCCGCGGCGCTGGATACCGACGCCGACGCGGTCCCGGCTGAGGCGGTGCGGGCCGTCACCGAGCGCCCGACGGTCGGGGACCACTGCGACGCGATCCGGCGCAACACCTTCGACACGCTGGACCGACAGTTCGGCAAGCTGGTCGCGGCGTCGCCGGACGCCCTCGCGGACGACTTCTCCCAGGCGAAAAAGGAGATGCAGCTTGCGGCGCTGCGGAGCGCCCACACCGAGCTCTCGACCGCCGTCGACGCCGCGAGCGAGGCCATCAGAACCGGGTCGGCTGCTCCCGCCGACCTCCGCGGGGACGTTCGGTCGGCGCGGTCTGCTGTCGACGACGTCGAAGACGCGCTCGACGCGCTCGTCGAACCCATCGACAGCGGCCTGGGTCCGTCCGGCGGGCTGCAGGCGATGTCGGGCTCGCTCGACGGCTCGTCCGGGCGCCAGCCCCTCTCGCTGGATTCGCTCTCGGTCTTCGACCAGCCCGCCGCACTCTCGGAGACGCTCTCGACACAGCGGACGCGGCTGCTCTCGGGCACGAGCGAGTATCCCGGCCTGCTGGACGCCGGCGCGTGGACGCGACAGCGTGCGGGGTGGGATATCGGCGTCGACCTCGCCGACCGCGACGTGGCGCTTGGGCGCATCCTCGCGGCCCCCGAGTTCGACGACCCGACCTTCCGCTGGCTCCGGGACGTCGACGAGCAGTATCTCCTGCCCGGCGCACAGAAGGTTCCACCGGAGACCATCGGCGCGCTCCAGACAAACTCCGAGTTCATCGAGTCGTTCATCTGCGGGCTCAACCACGAGTTCGCGCGCGAACTCCAGTGGCGCCGCTACCCCACCGACCGCCGGGGGACGTTCTTCCGGCAGTTCTGGGACTACATCGGCGAGGACCAGCCCGACGTGGCGCCGCTGTCGGACTGGGGCGACAGTCCGCTGGGCGGGAACCGCTCGCCGGGCGTTACGGACGACCGCGTCGTCCTGTTGCTGAAGGGCGACCTGCTGCGGGCGTATCCGAACACGCGCATCTACGCGGTAAAGGCGGTCAAGGAGGACACGGACGACGGCGAGGGAACCGACTGGGACCGCGTCCCCTTGCTCCCGTCGCTGCGGGCACAGGCCATCGACGAACGCGAGCGCGGCGTCCCCGCGACCGACCGGGCCCTCCGTGCGTACACGGAAGCCGACCTGAAACAGTCCGAGTGGGACCCGCGGACCCCGATATTCAGCGGCCGTCTCGACCCCGATATCAGCTTCCTCGGGTTCGAACTGGCGACAGACGCGGCGGTCGGCGAGACTATCCCGGAGTCGGGCGACCCCGACGACCTGGGATGGTTCTTCGTCCTCGAAGAGCGGGTCGGCGAGACGCGGTTCGGGCTCGACACCGCCGGCCGCGCCGACTACGGCGCCGTCCCCGGCGGTATCGAGACCGGCAGCGAGGGGAATCGAGCGACGACGGAGCTCGGCGCCGACGCGTTCGAGTCGGGCGCCGAGGCGGGCTGGAACGCCCTCTCGTGGGGCCACCTCGTCGAGGATGCGGAGGCGCTAGACGCGAAAAAGCACGTCCGGGTCACCGAGGACGGGCCCGCGGGCGGCGACGGCGACCCCTGGGCGGTGCGGGCGGGCGAGGAGTGGAACGCGGGTACGAGCGACACATGGACCGACGACGACGCGGCCGAGTGGGGCAAGAACTCGGCGCATATGGCGCGCATCACCTGGCAACTACCGGTTCGCATCTGTATCCACGCGGACGATATCCTGCCGGCGCTCTCTGGCGACGACAGGGGGTACACGTTCGACCTGTCGGGGGTCGATAACCGATGAGCGAGACCGACCTTCGGGACGCGGTCGAGGGGCTCCGGGCGGACATCGGGCGACTGCAGGCCGAACTGACGCGCGCGTCGGCGGTCCACACGCTGCTCTCTGACCTCGCCGACCGGGCCCGCCGCGGCGGGACCGACGCCGACCCGTCGACCGCCGGGACCGCGTTCGCTCGCTACGTCGACGACGAGGACCGTCCCGACGCCCTCTCGTATCTCACTGCGGCCCACGTGGCGACCGACCGGGGGACACAGTCGGCGCTGGACGCGCCCCGCTCGCCGACCACGGAGGCCGTCGACGGCTTCGTCGCCGACCTCCGGACGTACGTGACCGGCGGCGACGTGACTGTGGCGGCGCTCTCGTCGGAGTTCGACTCGCTGCTCGCTGCGGGCACCCCCGACGACGTCGGGGCGCTCACCTCGCTCTTTGGCCACGTCGTCGCGGCGGCCAGGGACGCCCGCGAGGCGGCTCGTGCCGCGCTCAACAACGGCGGGTGGGAAGACGGCGAACCGACCGACAGCGGACGGCTACAGGAACTTTTGGAGACACAGACCGACGACCTCGCGGCGCTCTCTGACGACGAGCCTATCGCCCTGCTCCCGGTGCGACTGGAGACGCGCTTCGTCGCGCCCAACGACGACGCGGCGCCGCGGCTGAAGAAGGGGATGGGCGGCCGGCTCCGGGATTTCAACCGGACGGCCCCCGAGGCCCAGGAGCTGCGGATTCGGGTCTATCCCGACCAGCCCCACGTCGACAGCCACGAGACGGAACTCACCGTGCAGGAAGAGCAGTGGGGCCGGACGTTCTGGGCGCAGGTGTGGTTCGCCTGCCAGCCGCCCGAACGTGCGGAGCGGACCGTCGACGGCGAGACGCGGACCGTCCCGGTCCACGAGTACGACGCGGCGAAGGTCCCCGAGGACCTCCGCCCGGTGCTGTCGGACCTCGGCGAGGGGTTCGAGCAACGCTTCTCGACCGACGGCCCGGCGTTCTACACCGAAATCAAGGAACGGGCCTGGAACCAGCTCGTCGAGCGCTTCGGCCGCCAGCGCGGGGCCTACGTCGTCCACGCGACGGCGCCCGAATCGCAGGCGCAGACGATGCTCACGGGGTACGACGACGGCGAGCCCTTCGCCGACGGCGTGCCGACGCTGTCGTTTCCGGACGTGGCGCTCCGGCCCGGGTCGTGGTCACAGCAGCCGGTGGCGCGGCTGCTGCCGGACCGCTTTACCGCGGTCGCCGAGTGGCGCCACGTCGACGACGACGCCGGCGACACGCGGACCGTCACGGTCTCCGGTGACGCGGTCCGCCATCCCCTCCCCGTCGGGCCCAATCCCGAGCGACTCGGCAGCGACGACGTGACGACCGAGCCCGGCGAGGCGCCGCCGGGGATGGCGTGGATGACCGACTGGACCGAGGCACGCCGGGCCGGGATGGGACTGGCCGTCACCGCCCACGACCTCGACGGCACCGACCCGGCCGACGCCGTCTTCGAGCGGCTGGTGGTCGTCGGCGTGCGTGGCTCGGGAGCCACCGACGGGCTCGAAGCGCTGCTTTCGGCCCACCACTACACGGACGGGCTGGCGGTGCTGGAGCGCGGGACGCCGACCAACAACAGCGACGAGGGGTCGGCCGGCTACGAGACGAAGACCGACCCCGCCGAGTCGGTCGCCGAGGAGTGTGGCCCGCCCCTGTCGACCTTCGGGGACTTCAGCGACGGCGACCTCCTGGCGCGGGCGCTCGGTATCAGCGAGCCCGGCGCTGCGGACCACGTCTTCGCGCACGTCGCCGGCGCGGACGGCCGCTCGCAGGCCGACGCCAGACACATGAACGCCTTGCTGTGGCCCGCGACGATGGGGTACTCCCTGCAGAACCTGCTGGTCGACAACCGGTGGACGAACCGCGAGAGCATCTGGGCCGAGGGCGGCGCCGGAACGGAGACGTCGTTCCCGCGCAACCCCGGGGGCGAACTCGGCGAGACGCTGAAACAGCTGGACGCCTGGCGCCGGCACTTTATACGGTACGTCCGTGCCGGCGGCCCGTTCCCGGCGCTGCGAATCGGGCGGGCGCCCTACGGCGTGCTCCCGGCGTCGACGCTCTCGGACGCGGAGCCCGACACCGACAGCACGCCCCTGGGCAAGGGCGGTCTCGCCGACCGGATACCGAAGCGAAAGCAGCGACAGGCAGTCAGCGACCGCATCCGGACGCCCAGGGGGTCATACGACCTCGACACGGCCGCGTTCGACCGGGCCGCCGAGGGCCCGGAACCGACTGGTACGGACGGCACACCCGACCTCGATGGCACAGACGACCAGACGAAACCCGGCACGTCTCCCGTGGGCCGCGTGAGCCCGTCGGGCTACTCGGTGACCGTCGATGAGCCGGTCACGCAGGTCGCCGAGGACCTCTACGGGTCGAGCTTCGACCCGGCCGTCCCGAAGTCGGCCACGTCGCTCTCGACGCTCTCGAAATTCCCCGACGGGGGCAGCGGCGTCGCGACACGGACCCGCGAGCGCGCCTTCGGCACGGACGCCGAGTTCCCGGCCCAGCTGCGGGACTGGCTGGGACGGATGACGGGCGCCTGGGACGACGCGAGCGAGAACGTCGACCGCGCTGGCGCGGGCCAGACGAGTCCGGACCTGCTGGACCGCATCCTCGGCCGGGAGGCCAACGCCGACGACTTCGTCAGGGAGGTGTTCCAGGGGTACGACGCCCTCGCGGCACACCCGAACGTGAACGAACAGGCGCTCTCGATGCTCTCGGCGTCCACTACCCGCCGAATGCGCGAGATTCTCACGGCCAACGACCTGACCGAGCTGGACCCGCGGCTGGCGTGGATGCTGCCCCCGACGAACTTCGGGATGCCCGACGCCTCCGGCGACCGACCGGTCTCCGTCGTGACCGACGGCCGTGAGCCCGACTACCTCCACTATCTGTACACCGAGCCGGTCCGGTTCCTCCGGAAGATGGGCTGGCCGGTCGGGCTCGACTACGTCGACGTCGACGCCGAGCGCGTCAAGGAGGCGCTCGGCTGGGGCGACGAGATAGACCGACTCAGCGACCGCCAGCTGTTCGTCCACATCGTCCTGACGAACCCCGAACACGGGCAGTTCGGCGACCTCATCTGGGGGTCGGCCGCCGGGACCATCAACTACGACACGCAGGCCGCCGGCGACGCCCTCGACACGTACGAGGCCAAGCTCCTGAACATGATGCAGACCGAGGCCGAGAGCCTCCAGAACACGCTGTTCAAGCAGGTGACCCGCTTTGCCACGCTGCAGGCGTACGTCGGCGGCCGGCTGCGACTGGGGCTGAAGTGGGACGACCTCGAACTGGGCAGCGAGAACGCCTTCCTCTCGCCGGACCGGAACCCTGCGGCCCCGTCGGCAGACGAGGTCGCGGAGATCGAAGCCGAGACCGGCCGCGAGAACGTCCGCGCGCCCGATTACACCCAGCAACCGATACCGGACCCGTCGGTCGTCGGCGAGGACACGAAGACGGTCTGGGAGTGGCTCGACGAGCCGGTGCCCGAGTCGCAGTGGCTCGACGGCCGCGAGACCGACTACGCCGAACTGCTCTGGAAGACGGGGTCGCCGGCGTTCGACCAGGCGACCGTCGACCCGGGGAGCCGCGAGGTGTTCGACGCTATCGCCTACCTCGAAGCACGCGACGCCGACGACGTCGGGCGGTTGTTCACGGAGACGCTCGACCTCGCCAGCCATCGGCTCGACGCCTGGTGGACCTCGCTCGCTACCCGGCGACTGTTCGAACACCGAGAGCGACAGGAAGCGGCCCGCTTCGACGGCGACGACTACGCCTTCGTCGGCGGCCAGTTCCGCCGTGTGAACCGGGGTTCACAGCCGGCCCTGGAGAGCGGAGCAGACGGAACGGATAGCGACGGCGCCACCGCGACGGCGGCTATCGAAGGGCAGACCCAGTTCGGCGTCGTCGAGAACCCACACCTGCTCGCCGGGAAGTACGGGCCGCTGTTCGACAGCAACGTCGTCGGGGGTTCGGCGACCGAGACTGGCTCCGCGGACGGCGCTGCCAGCGAGGACGCGGCTCCAGAGCCGACCGCTGGCGACGAAGCGGCCGCCGAGACGGAACGGAGAGCGGTGTCGACGGAGTCCACAGAGCCGGTCGAAGCGAACACGGAGCGCCCGGTTACCTACGTGGGTGCCTACGGCTACGTCGAGGACCTCCACGCAGACACGCTCGACGACGACCTGCCCACGAAACGCTCTGCGACGGGCGGCACCGAGTCCGAGTACATCCACGCGCCCTCGCCACAGCACGCGACGACGGCGGCCGTCCTCCGGAGCGGCTACCGGAACCACCGCGACGACAGCGGCGAGTCGGACACGGGGGACATCGCGCAGTTGCTCGATATCGACCTTTCGCCCGGCCGGGTCCGGGCAGCCAGACAGGTGCTGGACGGTATCCGGCAGGGACAGATGCTCGGTGACCTGCTGGGCTACCGGTTCGAGCGGCGACTGCTCGAACGCAGCCGGGCGTTCAACGAGTCCCACGACGAGGAGGGCCGCTCTATCGTCCTCCCCGCCTACAAGTTCGCGCTCCGGCGGGCCTTCCCGGGGAAAGAGGGCCAGCTCGAACACGGTGGCGGCGAGGACAGCGCCACCCTGGAGGCTGGGACCGCGGCCGCCGCCAGCGACGTCCTCGACGGCTACCGCCTGTTCACCGCGTGGCAAGACCGCGAGAGCGACGACGCCTTCTTCGGGGATATCGCCTACGACGGTGACGACGCGACTGACCTCGCGGCGGCGATGTCGCCCGACGAGCGGACCGAGCTGGTCACCGTCGTCGAGGAGATCGCGGCCATCGTCGACGCGGTCACCGACCTGCTCGTCGCCGAGAACGTCCACCAGCTCGGCAAGGGCAACTTCGAGCGGGCCGGCGCGGGCATCGACGACCTGGTCAAGGGCCGGGCCGTCGCGGACCCGGAGGTCGCCCAGACCCCGCGGACCGACGTGGGTGTCACTCACCGGCTCGGGGTCACATTCGGCGACCCGGCGGCCGCGACGGTCGTCCCCGAGTGGGACCCGGATTCGGGTGTCGTCGACCCCGAGACGTTGCCCGGTACGGGGCAGCCATCGGCGATTCCGGCCCCCGACGGGTCGACGCCGCCGTCGCTCCAGGCCCGCCCCGACGCGGAGCCGAACCTGAACGCCTGGCTCGGCGACCTCTTGCCGGCGCCCGACCGGGTGTCCTGCAACGCCGCGCTGACGTGGGAGGCCAGCCGGGCGGTGGCGAGCGGGACCTTCCACACCCCGACCGACGAGGGCGTCGTCAGCGTCGACGGGCTGGCGTTCGAGCCCGACCTCGTGGTGCTCGAACTCGACCACGGGGTCCCGAAAGCGGGCGCGAGCGGGGCCACGAACCACTACGGCCACACCAGCGGCGTGGCGGCCAGACAGCCCGACGGCCCCCCCGAGCAGTGCTCGACAAGCGTCTCGACGGCGCTCGGAGGGACCGACAGCGGCGGCCTCGTCGACGAGGCTCACGCGCTCTCGGCGCATCTGCACGCGGCCGACGGCGACCACGGTCGGCTTCGCGGGTCGGTGCAGTTCGGGACCGACGGCTTCGACGTGTCCTTCGACGCCGTCGACGCGACCGAGCCGCTCGTCGTCTCCTACACCGCCTACACGCTGGCCGACCCCTCGAACGTCGAGGTCGGCACGTTTACGACGAGCTCGGGTACCGGCAGCGGCTCGGTCGACCTGGGTGTGACCGCCGACGAGGTCCACCTGTTCGGGACGACCGTGGCGACCGGGACCGATGGGCCGCAGTCGGGAGGTGACCCGAGCGGGACCGACGGGCCGCAGTCGGGAGGTGACCCGGCCGGTTTCTCCCGCGGTGTCGCGGTCGACGGTCCGACCGGCGTCACCCAGCACGCGGTGGCCGGGAGCGTTGACCCGGTGACGGGCGGCCACGTTGCGGCCGTACGTGACGACCGCGCGCTCCACCTCTGCTTCGGGTCGGGCGGTTCGGTCGCGGGCACGACCAGCGTCCAGGTGTCCGGCCTGGGCGAGACGCTGGACCTCTCGTACAGATCGACCCACGCGGGCGCGGCGAGCGACGCCACCCGCGTCGTCGTCTACGCCGCCGTCGGGGCGACCGACGCCGAACCGGCGCCGGCGCTTGGCGTTCTCGACGGGTCGGGCCGGGCGGCGGGCGACACCGAGACGGTGACGACGGGCTTTCGCCCGGGGCTCGTCGAACTGTTCGCGCTGCCGGGCGTCACCAGCGTCAACAGCGACACGGCGAGTCCCGTCGGCGGCGTCTCACACGGCCTCGCAACGGCCGTCGGCGAGCAACACGCCCGCAGCCGGCAGGTCCGCGCGAACGACGGTGACGGCTTCGTCGGCATCGGTTCGGAGACGGGCGGGGACGCGCTCTCGCTGTCCGGGCTCGGGGCCGACGGCACCGTCGGTGACGCCGACACGGCGCGGCTGACGAGCGTCGCCGACTCGGGCTTTACGCTCACCTTCCCGGACGTGAACGACGGGGACCAGGTCGTCGCCTGGCGCGCCTGGCCCGCCGAACCCGACGCGGTCACCCACGTCGCCGAGCGCGGCGTCACCCTCGCCGACCTCGACCTCTCGCCACTGGACGCCGTCTCGCTCACACAGCAAACCGAGCAGGCCGGCGACTCACAGCTCGAACGCCGTCTCGGCTACTACCTGGCCCGCAACCCGCCGGCCCACGAGCCGCCGGTGGCGACCGACGCGACCGTGGAACTCGAGTTCGACACGCCCGCCCCCGACACGACGGCGGCGGACCCGATACCCGTCGCGGCGTTCCTCGAGATGGCCGCCGGCGTCCGCGACCTCGTCGGCGGGAGCCGGGCGATGGACGGCGAGGACCTCGGTCACCCCGGCGAGTCGCGCTCGCGGGGCCACACCGACGCCTCGGTCGCCGAGCTGACCGGCCGCGCCGACCGGGCCCAGGACCGACTGGCCGCCACGGGCCGCCTGCTGGCGAACCGCGCGGCCCTGCTCGACCCCGAGGACGGGGCCTCGATAACCGACCAGGTGGCCGCGTTACACGACGGCGTTCAGTCCGTTACCCGCGAGGTACCCGTCGACGGGCTGGCGACGGCCGCCCGGGAGACAGGGGCGGCCCTCTCGTCGGCGCCCGACGCGTTCGTCACGGACCTCGAACGCCTGCGCGAGCACCTCCCCGCCGGCTCGACCGACCGCGCCAGCCGCAGCGTCGACGTGGCACTCCCGCCGGCGCCCGCGGCGACGCTGCGGGGCGATACGGGCGTCGCGGACACGACGCTCGACCTCGACGTCTGGTCCACGTCGGCCGGCGAGTGGTTCGAGCGCTCGGCACAGGTCACGACCGACAGTTCGGGCGCGTTCGCCGCGACGCTGGACCTCGCCGACGTTCGGCCGGGCACCGGCTTCGTCGCCGTCCTGCGAAACGGCGCTACTATCGAGCGCGCCATGCAGGGCTGTGTGCTCGTCCCCGAGGACGCCCGGACGGTCCGCCCCGCCGCCGACCAGGCCGTCTTGGGGCGCCTCGACACCACCGGCGAGACAACCGTCGACGTGACGCTGACCGAACTGGGCGCCGACTCTGCCCACGTCTCGACGACCCTTACCACGGACACGGCGGGCGCGTTCCGGCTCTCGGCGGATTTCCGCGGCGACACGCCGTGGACACTCTACCGACTGGAAGCCAAGGACGGCGGGACGACGGTGTTCGAGGGACTCGTCTCGGTCGCCCCGACACCCGGCGCCGTCGTCGCCGACTCGCCGGTGCTGTCCGCGCTGCTGTGGATCGACGACAGGGCCGACGCTTTCGTCCCCGGCAGCGAGGGGGCGGCGGCCGCTCTCGCCGACCTCGTCGAGACCGGCACCGACTGGGACACCATCCGGACCGAACTCGAGACGTTCAGGGACCTCGACGCGACGGCCGGAACCCCGGGCCGTGCCGACATCGACGCCGTCGCCGCCCTGCTCGACAGCGGCGAGGGCCCCTCGCTGGAAGCGTTCGACCTGGAGGCCGTCGACGCGGCGGTCTCCGGGGTCGACGCGGTCTGTGACGCGTTCGGCCTCGACGCTATGTTCGACGTCACCGGTCGTCCCGACCGCGCCGGCGGCACCCTATTCTGGCCGGTCACCGACGTCGTCGAGGACGAGCGAACACAGGCCCGGCTCGCAGCGCTGCTGGATTACCCCGACACCGTCTTCGATGCGTCGGGGCCCGCCGAGGACGTGGCGCCGGAACTGGCCGCGGTGCTGTCCCGGGTGTCCGCGGGCGTCTACCCGCGCGCCGACGACGACGTCGAGCGCCTCGCGACCTACCTCCGCGGTCTGGCGGAGTTCCTCCCGACAGCGCTGTCGGACCCCGCGTTGCAATCGACGCTGTCGGACCCCGCCGGCTTCGTCCGGCAGTTCCGCGCGCTGGTGTCTCACCCCGACGAGCTGGCGACCGACCGGGACCGGGGCGCCTTCCTCGACGATTTCCGCCGGTTCGTCCGCCAGCCGGTGCTCGGCCAGCTGCTCGGGGTCGACGATGCGCTCTCGGACGTCGAGGGGCCATACTACGACCGCGACGCCGAACTCCTCGGCCGAGGCGGCCGCTCGACCGACCCCGAGGAAGAGCGGGCGAACGTCGAGCGCGAACTCGCGGAGCGACGGCGCGAGCTCCGCGGGGAGCACGGCGACGAGGCGCTCGTCTGGGACCTCGGACTCCGGACCGGCGAGCCGGAGCGGACGAGCGGCGGCACGCCCGTCTCCGACTGCCGGTTCCTGCTCGAGGGGTTCCGGCGGACCTTCCTGCGGGAGCTGCTCGCCACGGACGGCAGCCGGACGGGGCTCCCGGACACGGCGACCTCACGGCGCCAGTTCAGCTCGACGCTCTCTGCGCGGTGCTCGACACTCGCCACGGTCGTCGGTACGCAGACCGCCAACCTCGACGCCGCCCGTGGGGTCGGCGCCTTCGACGAGTCGTTCCGCACCGGTGTTCTGGAGACGCTCCGGCGGGCGCTGTTGCGGGCCTCCTACTTCGGAGTGTACGGGAGCGTCCCGCGGTCGGCGACCGGCGGGCGGCCGGCCGACGAGACGCAGCTGGTCACGCAGGCCCGCACCGTCCACGAGGCGGTCACCCGGCGCTATCAGGCGGCCGCGGCCCTGGCCGCCGACAGTCCCGTTGACACCACTGTCGACGAGCAGGTCGCCCGTCTGGAGGCGCTGTTCGGGGACGATTTCACCGTCCTGCCGACGTTCGAGCCGGCAAACGGTGCGGAGCTGACAACGACCTTCGGCCGCAGCACCGACCTGCAGGACGGCGACCCGCTGGCCGCCGAGACGTGGCTCCAGCGGGTCGCCCGTGTCAGGGACGAGTCGGCGACCTTCCGCCGGACGCTCTCCTACGGGGAGGCCCTCACCGGCCGGCGCCACCGCGACCTCTCGGTCGGACAGTTACCCCACCGCGACACAGAGTCGTGGGTCGGGCTCGCCGGAGGGACACCCGAGCCCGGCCGGCTGTCGCTGGTGACCCAGTACGCCGCCGGGTTCGACGGGGACTTCACCGGCCCGGTCGCCGGCCTGTTCGTCGACGAACTGGTCGAGAACGTTCCCGAGGCGACCGAAACCACGGGTATCGCGGTGAACTACGACGACCCCGACGCGACGGCGCCAAACGCCGTCCTGCTCGCGCTACCGCCCGCCGACGGCGAGTGGTCGCGCGACCACCTCGTCGACGTGGTGACCGACACGATGGCGCTGTCGCGCTACCGGATGGTCGACCTGGAGGACATGGACGAGTTCGGGCCGCTGCTGCCGCTGCTATCCTTCCCGCGCAACGACCGCATCAGGCCGGACGCCCCGAGCGTCGACGTCGACCGAATCGAACGCTACGCCGACGTCGCCCCGAAGTGGTGGCAGTTGCACCAGGCCACGGTACATCGGGAGATTCCCTGGAACATCTCGTTCGGAACGGTGCCCCTCGGTGGGGACGCCGACGAGGGGGGTGCGAACTGATGGACCCGTACGGTGACGAGTCCATCACGGAGTGGCACCGGCTCTCCCCGACGACGCGCAACGACACCATGGCCGAGGGGCTCCGCGCCAGGGTCGCCGACCCGCTGTGGCTGCTGGGCCGCCAGTGGCAGGTCGGCGAACTCGCCGGCGAGGACGCTGGCTCGCCGGTGAAAATCGAGGCCTGGTACGACCACGACCCGCTGACCCGGCTCGCGCTCGGGGCCGACGGGACCCCGCAGGACTACGACGTGGCGACCGACGGTCCGCTGGAAACGGTCGTAGAGCGCGAGCCGGTGACCGTGGCCCGCGACGGCGCGGTGAACCGGGAGACGGCCGTCGAGGCGGGGCGGAACTTCCTCGCGCGCCTCGACGACGCGGGTGTCCAGATCGGCGGCCGACCGGCCCGCGCGGCCGACTTCCCGGCCGCCCTCCGGCTCGCCGACGACGACCCCGTCGACGCCGGGGGCGAGCGCTACCTCTCCGTCGTCGTCGACCGCGCACTCGACGGTCACGCGCTGTACGAGCACCTGACCGCCGCCGGAAACATCGACACGGCGACCGACTGGCAATCGGTGAACTGGGGCAGCGTCGACCACGCCTACCCGGGCGACGGCGCCGTACCCGACGGGTACAAGCGCGCGGCGACGGCCTTCGTCGCGTGGTACGCCGACCTCTACGACGAACCCGCAACCGACGAGCGGGCCTGGAACGACGACCGGATGGAGTACGAGTTCGCCGTCGCGACCGGGCGCGGAGACGACGAGACGGTGTTCGGCGTCGACGAGTACGCCGGCGGCCGGCTCGACTGGGACGCCTTCGGCGTCGACCCCGACAGTTCGCTCCTCCCCGAGGACGGGACCGAATCGGCCCAGACGACGAAGCGGGCTCGCGCCGGCGCCGGCACGTCTATCACGGGGGCGCTCCCCCGGGAGTTCCCCCTGCAGCGACTCTCTGTCGAGCGCTCCGAGCCGGACCTGACGGTTATGCCCACGAAGGTATCGTTTCCGGGAATGCCCTCGCCCCGCTGGTGGGAGTTCGAGGACGGGAACGTCAACCTCGACCAGATGCAGGTCGGCCCCGGGGAGGTCGGGAAGCTCCTGTTGACCGAGTTCGCCACGCTGTACGGCAACGACTGGTTCACGGTCCCCGTGGACGTGCCGGTCGGTTCGCTCACCCGCATCCGGGAGCTGCTGGTCACCGACACGTTCGGACAGGTCGAGACGGTCGACCCGGCCATCGGGTCCGAGCCCGCCGGGAGCGACGCCGGCAGCGGGGACACGACCGACGAGGCAGTCGAGGGTGACTTCGGCGGCGTGCTCGCCGGCCGCGGCGACTGGAACCTCTTTGCCCATCCCGACCTGCCGGCCCACGACCGGCCGGGGCTGTTCTACCCGCCGGTGCTCGCCACGCACCACGAGAGCGACCCCGTCGAGCGGGTGCTCTTTGCCCGCGACGAGATGGCCAACATGGCCTTCGGCGTCGAACTGCTGACCGAGGACGCCATCGGCGACCCGCTGAACTGGCGGGAGTACACACCGGCGACGCTGGCCGTCGATATGATCCAGACCGCGCCGTCGGCCGCCGACGAACGCGTCCGTTTCACCAACCCCGGCGAGAGCAGTATCGACGTCGCTGGCTGGGTCGTCGAGAGCGACACCGGCGAGTCCTACCAGTTCCCGACGGGTGCCGACACGACTCTGGACGCCGGCGAGTCGCTGACGCTGTACACGGGCCCCGGCGCCGACGCCGAGCCCGGGGCGCTGTTCTGGGGGAAGACGACGCCCGTCTGGGCGACCAGCCGCGAACTGACGATACGCGAGGCCCCCGACGAGCCGCCGCTGGGACGCACCGTCGTCGGGGCCCCCTCGAACCCTGACCTGCCCGACTACCGGCTCGTCAGCGACGTCGACGACTACTGGTATCCGCTCGTGATGCGTCAGACGGCGGACAGCGACGACTTCGCTATCGGGGACCTGCGCTTCGAACTGGCCCGTCTCGTCGACGCCGACGCCGACGGGAGCGACCCGGCGGGCGAGGTGCTCGCCGACGGGCTCGCCCTCCACGACGAGGAGCTGACCCGTGCCGGTCTCGAAGTGAGTCGCACCTACCAGCTCGCCCGCTGGCTCGGCGGCTCGACGCACCTGTGGGCCGGCCGTCGCGCCGGGCTGGGACGGGGCGAGGGCCGCAGCGGGCTCCGCTTTGACTACCTCGAGGAGCCCGACCCGGACCAGGCCGAGGGTCGCTGACCCCGGCGTCCCGCTTTCGCGGTCTCATCGCAACTCTCCCCCAGACGCCGTCACGCCCGGCGACTGCGCTGACAGTTCGTCTCTCGGGGCCACGACAGTGTTTGATATCGCTGAACGTGGTTTATGACATATTTCGGGCGACACAGGGATTCGACCGCGAACAGCGTCCTTCGCGTCCCGAGCGGCGAAATCCTTCAGTGTGTGGCGCGATTACTGTCAGTATGGCAACGGACGGCGCTGTCACGGTCGAAGGGTCCCGAATCCACTACCGCGAGGCCGGTGACGGCCCGCCAGTCGTCCTGCTCCACGGCGGCATCATCGACGCCGCCCGGGTCTCCTGGCCGCCCGTCGTCGACCGGCTCGCGCCCGAGTACCACGTCGTCGCGCCGGACCTGCTGGGCTACGGCGAGAGCGACCTGCCGCCCGGCCCCTACTCGATACCGCGCCACGCCGAGGTCGTCGCTGGCGTGCTCGACGAACTCGACCTGGGGCCGGTGACGCTCGTCGGCCTCTCGATGGGCGGCGGCGTGGCGATGCAGGTCGCACTGGACCGGCCCGACCGCCTCGAGCGGCTGGTCCCCATCGACCCGTTCGGACTCGGACGCGAGCTCCCGAACGGACTGCTCTCCTACGGCCTCGCGCGGGTACAGCTGTTCAACAAGCTGGCCATCGCAGCCTTCCGGCGCAGCCGTGGGCTCACCCGCGCGAGCCTGGGCGGCATCGTCCACGACCTCGACAGCCTGCCGCCGGCGGCCGTCGACGCCGTCTTCCGTGAGGCAAAGCGGCCCACGGCCGGCGCGGCGTTCCGTCGCTTTCGGGACGCTGAGGTCACCCGCCAGGGCTACCGGACGACCTTCACCGACCGGTTCGGGGCGTTGTCCGTCCCGACGCACTTTCTCCACGGCGCCCACGACGAGCTCTTTCCGGTGGCGTGGGCCCGCCGGGCGGCCGACCGGGTCCCCGACGGCGAGCTGACGGTACTGGACGACTGTGCCCACTGGGCGCCCCGGGAGAACCCGGGCGCGGTCGCAGCGCACGTCAGTAACGCGATTCGGGACGGATGAGGCCGTCTATCGCGGTGTGATTCGGTTTCCAGTCAGATGCCGACTCCAGTACGATAAACTGTAAAGCGCTATATCGAACCTGACAGGCGGGTCCTGTCTCCCCGGCCGGCGGACAGCGACGACCACTCGAAGGGCGGTTCACGGGGTTCGGCTTCGGAGACCTGCGCCTCGACGAAGCCGACGCGGACCACGACGTCCCGGTCGAGTTCTGCCGTCAGCTGGTCGTCCCACCGCTGTGCGAGGTCGGGCGGCGCTTCCAGCCCCCGGGGAATTCCGATGAGGACGTTCACCTGTGGTTCCTGGCCCAGCAGCATATCGTCGGGTTGGTAGTCGACGGTCACCTGCACGAGTTCCACGCCCTCGATATTCACCCTCGCGACGTCCTCGCGGAGTATCTGCTTGGTTTCCTGTTCGAGCGACTGCGTCTGGAACGTCGTCCAGGTGACCGCTCCGAGGACCAGCGTGAGCACCGCGATACCGACGGCGACGGTCACGATGCGGGAGAACACCGCCGACCGGACCGCCGTCATATCCGCCGTCTCTAGCGGTCTGAAACCGGCGGCGTAGAGCAACAGGAGCGCCGAGAGGTTGATGGCGAGCAGGTTGACGACGACGAGGATGGTCGCGGCGACGAAGACGCCGGGCAGGCCGAAGGCGAAGCCGAGCCCCGCAGTCGCCGCCGGAGGGATGAGCGCAACGGCGATAGCGACGCCCACGAGGGCCGACCCCGCACCGCGGATGACGCTGATAGCGCCAGCGATCCCGGAGCCGAGCGCGAGAAACAGCGAGAGGACGTTCGGGCTGGTGCGTTCGGCGACCTGCGGGATGGTCCGGATGTCGAGGCCCGGCGGGATGAGGACGGTCTGCTGGAGCACCCAGCCCATGACGGCGGCCGTCGCGATGGCGGCGAGCAGGCCCGTCACCTGCAGTGTCGACCCGCGAGTGCGCATCGCGGGCTCGTCGAGGACGGTCCCCACACTGGCGGAGATAGCGGGTCCCATCAGCGGCGCGACCACCATCGCACCGATGATGGTCGCCGCGGAGTCGAGCAGCAGTCCGGTGGTCGCGATGACGGTACTCAGCAGGAGGAACGCGAAGAACGTCGAGTTCGCCGGCGCGAGTTCCTCGGCGCGAGCGACCAGTTCCTCCCGTGAGATACGGAGACCCGGGAACCGCTCTTTCAGCGCCGGCAGGCGCTGTGAGACGACCGTCTCGGTCGGCAGCACGATGGTGTAGCTCTCTTCCTGAACCCCGGCCTCGGCCAGGTCTCGCATCACCGGCTCGACGCCGCTTGGCGGGACCGGAAACTGGACCATCGCTTCGAAGTCACCCCGGCCGACCTCGTCGAAGACGGCGTAGTCGATACCCTGCTGGTCGAGCGTTTCCAGTACCGTCGGTCGCGTCCCCTCGGGAATCAGCACCTGAACGAGACGCATCAGCGGGCCCGCTCGTCGTCGTTCCCGAGGTGGTGCCGGCGTCGTGCCACGGTCGGAGGCCGGGAGAGTCGCGGATACACGCTTTCCCGTCGGACTGGACGAAGATTAGTAAGCCACTGGCTGTCCGGGGGAAAGCTGGGCTGAACGACCTCGGCGGTGGTCCGACTGGAGACGCTGGGTGGTCGACGGGTCGGGCCGGTCACCGCTGACGCGTCCGCCCGACGTCACAGCGCCGATAACCGACTGGTGGCTACCGGGATGCCATCTGCTGTCGGTCCGGCCGTAACCGCTCAGCTTACCGCTCGGATAATGAACGCCATACTACGTCGGGGTGGAACGTAGGTAGTAGCGACTATGAACATCAACTGGCGTGCAGTACTGACCGGATTCGTCGTCGCTATCGCTCTCGGAATACTCGTCTCGTGGGCCGGCGCGCTCACGGAGGCCTCCGTATACCTCCTGGCTCTGCCCGGGCTGGTCGGTGGCTTCGTCGCCGGCTACATGGTGTCGGGCATCGGCAACGGGGCCGTCCACGGCGCCCTGGCCACCATCGTCGGTGCGCTCGTGCTCCTGGTCGCGCTGACCATCGGCGCCGCCCTCTTCGTGGGGGTCGTCCCCGCCGTCGCCGGCGCTTCGGTCGTGGTGCTGGCCCTGTTCGTGCAGGCCATCCCCGGAGGCATCGCCGGCGCCATCGGCGGCTACATGAAGCGCCGCCGCGTCCGCGAACCGGTCGTGGAGGAACCGGCGCCCCGCTGAGCACCGGTTTCGAACTATTTCTCACGTGAGAAATTTTACGCGCTCATCCTTCTCTCGGCAGTGTTTTCCGACGGACGGTCCAACGTCGCCCATATGCAATCGGTCCCGCCGCACTGTACGGTCGAGACGGCGCTCCCCCCGGCGGTCGCGGACTACTTCGCCCCCGAGATCGCGACCCTCGAGGCGTATCTCGATCTGGCGCCCGACTCGGTCGACCCGGTAGCCGGCGACCCGACCCTCGCAGTCCACGCGCTGCCCTGGCTGTACGTCGCCGACATGACCGGGTGGCGCGGACTCGCACTGGCGCGTCTGCTCGCGGCCGAGCGCGACTGCCCCTGTTACCGGCTCTCGCCACTGGCACGCGACAGCGTCGACACCCTCTGGCGCGTCCTCGACCGGAGCAGCCAGGGGCCGGTCGTGGTCCACGTCGAACTACGGGGCGACACCGGCCCGGTACCGGGGACGCTCCGGGAGGCGCTGTGGCGGGGGTACGACCAGCCCGACGAGGGTGGCGGCGACCCCGTCTCCGGCGACCCGGCGAACCTGCACGTCGTGTTCACCGACACGCGGCCGTCGAAGCGGCTCACGTCGCCGCTGCCGGACGCGACCGCGCCGGTCAGCGGGGCCACGCTCTCGTATGCCCCCCGCGAGAGCATGACCCCCGAACACCCCCACGGCACGACGACGCTGGCGGCTCCGCCCGCGCTCGCCGAGCGGACAGACCGCCTCGAAGCGCTGCTCTCGGCAGCGCTGGACGCCCCCGACGGCGAGCGGGCGGCGTTCGTCGACAGCGCGGTCGAGGCGCTGGTCATCACCCACTCGACCATCGGCAAGCAGGACCTCCTGTTCGACGTCTCGCCACGCATCGCGCTGAAACACGGCCACCGGCTCGACGCGCTCGGCGTCGACGGCGCGCTGGCGGCGCTCCGCGAGGACCTGCTCGCACAGGTCCCCCAGAGCCCGACCACCGGAGAGCTCCGTCGGACGCTCGCGTCGCTGCTCGACACCTAGACTCGCTTTCTCGCCCGCTGTTGCAGTCGCGCTATCCGTTCGTCCATCGGCGGGTGCGTCGACAGCAATCGCGACAGCGGGTTCTCCTCGGTCCCGTGGACGTACAGCGGCGTCAACGGACCCAGGTCCGGCGCCGAGGCGCGCTCTATCTTCCGTAGCGCCCGCGCCAGCGCCAGCGGTTTGCCCGTCATCGCCGCGGCCCGGTCGTCGGCCGCCCACTCGCGTCGCCTGGAGTACGACAGGACGAGCAGTGTCACGGCAAAGCCCACCAGCGCGACGGCGCCCAGCGCCCCGCGCTGGGTGCGGCCGAACCACGACTGGCTCCACGAGTCGGGTTTCCCGCGGAGCAGCGCGACCGCCCGCGCGAGGCCGCCGGTGACCAGTACGACCGGGAACAGCGCGATGCCGACGAGCCCGACGACGCTCTGGGTGAGGCTGTAGCCCAGCGTCTGGACCAGCGCGTCACGGCGCTCGAAGTGGGCGAGTTCGTGGGCGAGCAGCGCCTCCATCTCGTCGAGCGACAGCAGGGCAAAGAGGCGCCGGTCGACGACGATGGCCCCGTTCGGGCCCCCGACGGCGAAGGCGTTGGGCACCGGGAGCCGGGCGACCAGCAGCGCCGGCTCCCCGGCCCGCATCCGGCCGGTCAGCCGGTCGTATCGTCGGTACAGCGCCGGAGCGCGTGACCGTGGCAGTACGACCGCGTCCAGCGACCGCTTGAGTCGCACCGTGCCGGTCCAGTAGCTGACGACGCCGAAGAGTAGCGCCGTCCCGAGGACGGTCGCGACGATGACCGCCGTCGGCGGGCGCTGGGCCCACACCACCACCAGGAGCCGGTAGGCCACGACGCCGGCGAGCAGATAGACGACGAGCGTGCCGACTCCTAGCACCCCCAGTACGAGTCGGCGGCCGATGTCCATGCCCGCTGTTACGTGTGAGGCGGAAAAATCGCTTGGGTCGGTCGGCAGGCCCCGCCCTCAGTCGTCGTCGCGCTTTACCAGCTCGGTGACGTTGACTTCCCAGTCGTGGGTCGACCCGTCCGTCTGGAACTCCCAGGCCCCGCGGACGTCGACGTCGGTTTCGACGGCGGTTTCGATAATGGCGGTGAGGGCGGCTTCGAACTCTTCGGGGCTCGTGACGGTGACTGCTGATTTGTAGTCGTCTTTCATTAAGTGTGGTAGCTGGCCACGACTCGAAGTGGGTCGGATTCGTCGTCCCGGGGCCGCTGGGGGACTGCTCCGCGACGGGCGTCTGTCCACCCGAAGCCACACCTCCCTCCTACAAAGCCCTGCCGATGAGCATGGCACACCATGTCGGATTTTGGGGTTGGTGTGCCATGCCACCTATATTTACCCACAACAGGCAAATCCCTACGAAATGAGCGTTATCGCGCATCTGCGTGTCCCCGCGGACTCATTTGAACTGGGGCAAATTCTGGACATATCCGGGGACCGTAGCATCGTCCTCGAGGATCTGGTCCCGCTCGGGGAACAGGCTGTGCCCTTCTTCACTGTCTTTGGCACCGACGAGAGCCGGGCGTTCAGCGAGGCGGTACAGGCCCACCCCTCTGTGACGGATATCCAGCAGGTGAGCTCGCACGACGACCGGACGCTGTTCGCCTTCGAGTGGGACGTCGCCCAGGACGAACTCTTCCGTGGTATCCACGAGACGAAGGCCCACCTGCTCAACGCTACCGGCGGCCCGGACACGTGGGAGTTCGAGCTCCGATTCCGGACCCACGAGTCGCTGAGCGAGTTCAGGGAGTACTGCTCGGCGGCCGACATCGCGCTCGAAGTCGGTCGTATCTACAACCCGGCCCGGCCCGAGAGCGGCCAGTTCTACGGGCTGACACAGCGACAGCGGGACACGCTGGTGCGAGCGGTTCGGGGCGGCTACTACTCGCTCCCACGGAAGATATCCACGCAGGACCTGGCCGACGAGTTCGGCATCTCCGACCAGGCGGTGACCGAGCGACTGCGACGGGCTATCGTCGCGCTCGTGGACAACTCGCTGGTCGCGGCCATAGAAGAGTTCGACGACCCGGAGAGCTCTTAGAGCCAGCCCGCGGGCAGTTCGTCCCGGTGGTCGGCGATGAGTGTGAGGACCGGTTCGACGTCGTCCCAGTCCGGTCCCTTGGCTATCTCCCCCGTCTCTCGGTTCCACTCGATGTACCCCAGCTGTTCGAGTTTGGGGAGGTGTTTGTGGAAGAGTTCGACTTCGAGTACCTCGGGTTCGTCGGGCGGGTCGATGATATCGAGCGGGTCGCAATCATCGTCGTCTTGGGGGTTCTCGATCAACAGGGCGAGTAGCAACTCCCGTCGATATCTGTCGGCGAGCACCGCGAGAGCCTGACCGAATTTCGAGCGATGCTCTGGGTGTGGCATAGTCGACACGTGCGTAGTACGCCCATACCCATAGTAAGCGCTCCCGATGGCACACCATGCTACCCTCGGACAAATGGTAACAATATCGCAAGTGTGGTCCCGGATTCGACAGTTACAGGCCCAATTACTGTCGCTATCCACACAATCGGTGAACCGGATATCGTGGTGCCGTGAACGGGCTATCTGTGTCCGGCGTCGGGTCACGAGCGAGTTTGATATCGCGAAAGGCAATTTATCACAGCGACCGTCCGTTCCTCACCTGGATAGCCGAATCGCCGGACAGAACTACTGTAGCGTCAGCGGACGGCCGCTACAGCAGCTCGCGGGTCGTCTGGTCGGTGACTGTGTATCCGGGCTCCGGCGCCACACCGGCTGCGGGCGTCTCCCGCTCAGAGTCGCGTCCGGATCGTCTCCGCCGTGGCCGTGCCGACCCCGTCGACCTCGCGCAGTTCCTCGCCCGTGGCCGCGCGGATGCGCTCTACGCTACCGAAGCGCCGCAGGAGCGATTTGCGCGTCTCGGGACCGATGCCCGGCAGGTCGTCCAGCGGCGTCGACACCTCGTCCCGCAGCGTCTGGTGGTACTGGACGGCAAAGCGGTGGGCCTCGTCGCGCACGCGCTGGAGGAGATGCAGGTGCGGGGCGTCGTCGGGCCAGTCGTACACCCGCTCCGGGGTGATAACGAGCTCCTCGTCTTTCGCGAGCGCGATGGCCGGCACGTCCCAGCCGGTCTCGGCCAGCGCGTCGCGGGCCGCCCCGAGTTGCCCGTCGCCGCCGTCGATGAGCAGGAGGTCCGGGTCCGGCCGGGCGTCCCGACCCTCGAGGGCGCGTTCGGCCCGCCAGCGAACGAGCTCGCGCATATTGGCGTAGTCGTCGTTGCGCTCGGTGAGCTTCTTGCGCCGGTAGCCGCTCGTGTCGGGGTCGCCGTCGACGGCGAGGACGTTCGAGCCGACGGCGCTTCTCCCCTGGGCGTGGCTCACGTCGAACCCCTCGATGCGCTCGGGTCGAGCGATGCCCAGCGCGTCGGCGAGCGCCCCGACGCCGTCCGCCCGCCCGCCGCGCTGCTGTGCGTTCTTCAGCGCCAGGTCGACCAGCGTCGCCTCCCGGCCGGCGCCGGGCACCCCAAGCGTGACCCCCTCCGCGTCGAGCCACCGCTCTATCTCCGGGTCCGCGGGGTCCTCGGAACAGAGAATCCGGCTCGGGAGGTCGCGCTCGGCGTAGTACTGGGGGATGAACGCCCGATAGACGCCGGCCGGCCCCTCGCCGTCGGGGGCCTCGAGCGTGTACCGGTCGCGCTCGACGAGTTTGCCGCCCTCAGCGTGGAGGCGGGCGACGACCGCCCGGTCGCCCTCGACGACGGCGCCAAGCACGTCGGTCGTGGCCCCGCTGCCGGCGTCGCTGACGGCGGTGTCGCGCTCGCCGTGCAGCGCCTCGACGGCACCCAGCTTGTCCCGGAGGTTCGCCGCCCGCTCGAACTCCTTGTCCCGGGCGGCTTCCTCCATCGCCCGCCGGAGCGGGTCGGCCAGCACGCCGACCTCGCCCTCGAAGAAGCGTTTGGCGCTCTCGGCGTCGGCGGCGTAGTCGCTCTGGGATATCTCGCCCGTGCAGGGCGCCGTACAGATACCCATCTCGTAGTCGAGACAGGGACGGTCCCGATTGCTGTACTTGTGGTCCGAACAGCCCCGCAGCCCGTAGGTCTCTCGCAGGGCCTTCACGACCGTCTCGACCCGTCCCTTGTCGGTGAAGGGACCGTACACCGTCGCGCCCTCGTCGGGGTCACGGGTCACCTCGATGCGCGGGACGGCGTGGTCGGTCAGCTGGACCAGCGGGTAGGACTTGTCGTCTTTCAGCCGGACGTTGTACGGCGGCCGGTGGCGCTTGATGAGGTTGGCCTCCAGCAGGAGTGCCTGCGTCTCCGTATCCGTGACCGCGAAGTCAAGCGTCGCCGCCCGCTGGACCATCTTCGCGATACGCTGGCTGCGCGGGTCGCCGTACGAACGCACTCGCTCGCACAGCGAGACGGCCTTGCCGACGTAGAGGACCCGGCCCTCGCCGTCCTCGAACTGGTAGATGCCCGGCTCGGCGGGCAACTCGGTGGCCCGCCGGCGCACGCCGTCCGCGTCCATTACCGGCCGGTACGCGCTCGGCGGAGTTGAACGTCACGACAGCCGTCCGCTACTGGTCTCTGGGGTCCGAGAGGTCGAGTTCACCGTCGTCGGGTACCGCCTCGCCGTCAGTCTCGGCCTCGCTCTCGGCGGTCTCCAGCCCGTCGATGACGTTCTCGACTGCCGTCTCGTCGACGGTGGCCGAGTCGTCGCCGTCCGCGACTGCGGCCGACGTCGTCGACTCCGCGTCGGTCGCCTCGCCGGCGGTCTGGTCCGTCGTCGTCCCGTCACCGACGTCGAGCGTGTCCCCGAGCGGGTCGTCGCTTTCGGACTCGCCGAACCCGCCCGGCGTCGCCGCCGGCGCTGCCCCGCTCCCCTGTATCGCCGTCCGCAGGCGGTCGAGGCGGTCGTCGTCGACGTCCTCGGCCGTCAGCTCGATCTCGTTCTCGCCGGCGACCGAGACGACGAGGCCCGACTCCCGACTCCAGATGTAGACACCCAGCGCGACGGCGCTGAACGCCAGGGCCACGCCGCCGAAGATGCGAAGCAGGTCGTCGAGCAACGCGAGCGACTCGATGACCGTCTGGACCATCCCGAGCAGCCCGCCGACCCCGACGGCGCCCGCGGCGCCGGTACCGCCGTCCAGTGAGACGCTCTCGGCGAACTGGTCGAAGCTGAACGCGTATCCGAGCGCCACCGTCACAAGCCCCAGGATACCGGCCTTCACGCCCGGCACGAGGAACCGGCCCTCGCCGCTGGTTCGGCGCTCGACCGACTCGACGTTCGGCAGGTCGACCTGCCGGAAGTTCGCGCCCGGCTGGTCCGGCGTAAACACCAGTAGTCGCCTGTCGGTTACGACCACGCCACCTGTGCCAATCCGGACCTCCTCGCGTATCGACTCGGTGTCGTGGAGTAGCTCCGTCGCCCGCTCGACCCAGCTCATACCCTCTCTTGTCCGGTCCTGGGTTATGAATCTGGCCACGACCCCAACGGCTAACACAGCCGCCTACCGAACGTATCGTATGGTCTCTGACCCCCGCTGTCCGGAGTGTGCCGGGAAGGTCAGCTCGACGGCGACGTGGTGTATGCACTGCGGCGAGGACTTCCCGAGCGCTATCGACGCCGACAGCGGGCGCCCCGTCCAGGACCGTGCCGGCGGGAAGGCCGACTACGAGGAGTCGGTCGACGACGGGAGTAGTGATGCCACGACGGTCGGCTTCCTCGTCGCCGTCGCCGGGCTCGTGACGCTGCCCTTCGTCACCCCGCCGAACATGACCCTGTTCTACGTCGCCGTCGCCGTCGGGTCGGGCATCTACGCCGCCAGGCAGTCCTCGCTCGCCGAGGCGGCCGCGAAGGGCGGCCTCGCCCTCGCCGTCGCGCCGCTGGTCCTCTGGACGCTCTCGCTGGTGGTCCCCGGGACCGGGCAGTTCTCGCTCGCCGCCCTCGTGCCGGCACTGGCGTACGCTATCGTGGTGTCGGCTATCGCCCGCGCTATCGAGTAGGCCGCGCCGTATCAAAACTACCATGCCGCCCGGCGCGAAAGTGCCGCTACCAAGGTGGCTTTCGTGACTAAAAAACAGGAATACACTGGCGACTACCCCGAGAAGACGCTGTACATCCCCGGCCCGACGGAGGTCCGCGAGGACGTCATCGACGAGATGGCCCAGCCGATGTTCGGCCACCGGATGGACCGGATGACCGACCTCTACACGACCATCGTCGAGGACACCAAGGAGTTCCTCGGCACCGACAACGACGTCATCCTTCTCACGGCCTCCGGCACCGAGTTCTGGGAGGCCTCGACGCTCAACCTCGTCGACGAGAACATCCTGGTCCCGACCTGCGGGAGCTTCAGCGAGCGCCACGCCAACGTCGCCGAACGCCTCGGCAAAAACGTCGACCGCCTCGAGTACGAGTGGGGCGAGGCCGTCAAGCCCGAGGACATCCGCGAGGAACTCGAGACGAGCGACAAACAGTACGACGTCGTCGCCTGCGTGATGAACGAGAGCTCCACCGGCGTCCGAAACCCCGTCGAGGAGATCGGCGACGTCGTCGACGACTACCCCGACACCTACTTCGTCGTCGACGCGGTGTCGTGTCTCGGCGGCGACTTCGTCGACATCGACGACCACGGTATCGACGTCATCTTCGCCTCGACCCAGAAGGCCTTCGCCATGCCGCCGGGGCTGGCCATCTGTGTCGTCAGCGACGAGGCCTACGAGCGCGAACTCGGGAAGGACGAAGCGTCGTGGTACGGCGGCTTCCAGCGCTGTCTCGACTACTACGACCGGAAGGGCCAGACCCACTCCACGCCCGCGATTCCGGTCATGCTGGCCTACCGCAAACAGATGAAGTATATGCTCGAAGAGGGCCACGAGGCCCGCGACCAGCGCCACCGGGAGATGATGGAGTACGTCCACGAGTGGGCCGAGGAGCACTTCGCGATGTTCCCCGAGGACGGCTACGAGTCCCAGACCGTCGCCTGCATCGAGAACACGCAGGGCATCGACGTCGCCGAGACCATCGAACAGGTCTCCGAGGAGTACGACATGGTGTTCTCGAACGGCTACGGCTCCCAGCTGGGCGAGCAGACGTTCCGCATCGGTCACATGGGCGAACACACCGTCGAGTCCATCAAAGAGCTGACCGACGCTATCGAGGACGTCGCCGACCTGTAACCTGCGACGGGACGGACAGTGCTTCTTTCTATGTGGAGTCTACATGGCCGGTATGCCCTCCAGACGAACAGCGCTCCTCGCCCTCGCACTCCTCGCCGTCGCTGTGGCCGCGGCGGTCACCGCCGCTACCGCGCTGTCACAGGGCGCCACCGGACCGACAGACCTGCGCGTCACCGAGTTCGACCGCATCGACGCCGGCTGTCGGGACGACGTCGGGCGGTCTGCCAGTAGCACGAACGGTCCGAACGGGACCTACAGTAGCACGACGTTCATCGAGACCGGAGCCCGGACGGCGAACCTCTCCGTCGCGACCGAGCGGACCTCGGCCGCCGGTGCCGACTTCAGTGTCTTTCGCGTCAACATCGACAGTCACCGCCGCGGTCCGGCCAACGAGACCTGCGAGATGGGTGTCCAGTACCGGCTGGCCTATCAGGTCACGGGCGGCACCGACGGCGGCCTGCTGGGGGGTGACAGCGGCGTCCGTATCCTCACGCTCGAAAACGGGCGTTACAGCGGCTGTGCCGGCGACGGGACCGGCCGGTTCGCGGACGCGAACTGCGCTCGCTTGCTCGAAGACCCGCCGGAGCGAACGTGGGCCAACGCAACGGGCTGACCGTGGGACGTGGAATACGACCACGCGAGCACGAGCGCGATGATAAAGAACAGCCCGTCGATGTCCTCGCCGCCGGTGTCGGGCGGTACTAATTCTGTATGGGAGCACGACCAGTCGCTCTGCTGCGAGACTGCGGACACACGACGGCCATCGACGTCTGTGACGCTCGGCACGTGGTGACGTTCCGGCCCCTGACAGCCTCGGGCAAAGAACCGACAGACGGCTGGGAAAGATTCTCTCAGTTACCGAAACTGAGCGTCGCCACGGCCCGTCGCTCGAACGCCTCTGCGGATAGCTCCCCGTCTTTGAACTGCTCCATCCACTCGCTACGAATCTCCCACGTCGCCACCGTCCGGTCCCCGTCGACGACTGTCGCCTCTAGGCGCTGTGTTCCGATATCGTCGTTGTCGGCCGAGGCGTAGCCGCGTGTGACCTCCCTGACTTCGTCACCGAGCTCTTTGTTGCCTATCTTCTCCGCCGAGTAGGTGAGACTGCACTTGTCGGGGGCCGCGTGGAAGCTGAGTACTTCGATGTCTGCCTCGCCGTACCCGTCGCCGGTGACGTGCTCTCGATGAACTCGCCGGCCGAACTATCCTCGCCGCTGGCACTGGCCGTCTCTGTGAGCCCGCCGAGTGTGGCTCCCGCGACACCGGTCCCTATCGACGCCAGCAGTGCCCGACGTGAGTGTGCGTGTCTGTCTCCTTCGGGGTCCTTCTCGTCGCCATCCCGGTTCGGTGTGCCATGGGCAGTCATCTTCTTACTACCACTCATAATCGCCTGAAGCAGTATAATACGCATTGTTAATAACTAAATTTATTATATACAGCAGACTCTGATAAGTCGGGCCGAGTCCGGACCCGTCATCGGACGGTGTGGTGCGTCACTGGAACAGCAAAACTCCTGGATGAGGCCCTCATTCAACTGCGGGTTGAACGGTGTTGTCAGGTTCAAGCGCGGGTTGAACGATGGATTCAGGCGGTATTGTATCGACAGGTGGCGCTGTCTCACTGGCGGCCCGTTCGCTGGCGCTCAAGCGGGGTGTAACAGAGCGTTAGTCAGAGAGAACAATCACGACACCGTCTCCCGTGGCCGGGCGACGACGGTCTCACCGGCGAGGACGCGATTCCCCTCTGCGACGGTGAGGTCGTCCGGGTCGTACTCGGGCGGGAGGACGACGTCGAAGCGGCTCGAAAAGGAGATGTGGCCGATGCGCTGGCCGCGCTCGACGAACTCGCCGGGCTCGACGTACGAGTACGTCCGGCGGGCGAAGGCCCCGGCTATCATCTCGGCGGTGTACTCCTCGAAATCGAAGCGGAGGCGCTCGTTGCGTTCGGACTCCTTGCGGAAGGCGAGCTTGTTCGCGCCGGGCTCGTGTTCGACGCGCTCGACGACGCCGGCCATGGGTGCGCGGTTGACGTGGACGTCACGGCCGCGCATATAGATGCCTACACGGACCCGGTCGGCCTCTTCTCGGACGACGGCGACGTGGCCGTCGGCCGGCGAGACGACCCCGGTCGGCGGTGTCGCCCGGTCGGGGTCCCGGTGGAAGACGAGGACGGCGACCGCGACGGCGAGCAACACGGCGCTCGCGACGGGCGAGGCGACGGCGGCCGGGATAGCCAGCGCCGCCGGCACGGCGGCGTATCGAAGACTGCCGGTGGCGACCTGCATGTCCGCCGACACTCATATGTCGGACAAGTGTCTTGTGATGCCGAGTCCCGCGCGGCATCGAACGTTCAAAGAGGGAGCGTTCACCACTGTCGCCAATGACAGCCGACCCGTCGCGACCCTCGGACAACCCCTACGTCTCCGACCCCGATACCGAGTTCACACCCGTTGCGGAGCTCGACGAGAACGAGGCTTACGAGCAGGCCGAGCAGCTCCGCGAGGCCATCCGCTTCCACGACTACCGCTACTACGTCGAGGCTGACCCCGCTATCGGCGACCGGACCTACGACGCCCTGTTCTCACGGCTCCAGACACTCGAAGACACCTTCGATCTCGACACCGACGGCAGCCCGACCCAGCGCGTCGGCGGCGAGCCGCTGGACGAACTCGGCGAGGTCGAACACGTCGCGCCGATGGGCTCTATCGACCAGGGCGGCGAGGTCGCCGAGGTCCGGGAGTTCGACGAGCGCGTCCAGCGCGGACTCGCCGAGACCGACTACGACGGCGAGATACAGTACTTCTGTGAGCCAAAATTCGACGGGCTCTCGGTCGAGGTCGTCTACGAGGACGGCGAGTACGTCCGGGCGGCGACCCGCGGCGACGGCGAGGTCGGCGAGGACGTGACAGAGAACGTCCGTACTATCGGGAGCGTCCCCCAGCGCCTGCGCGGGGACTACCCCGACTTCCTCGCGGTCCGGGGCGAGGTGTACATACCGAGGGCGGCCTTCACCGCCTACAACCGCGAACGCGTCGAGAGCGGCGAGGACCCCTTCGCGAACCCCCGCAACGCCGCCGCCGGCACGCTCCGACAGCTGGACCCGACGATTACGGCCGAACGCCCCCTCGCCGTCTTCTTCTTCGGCGTGCTCGATGCCTCCGTGGACTTCGACAGCCACGCGGGCATCCACGAGCAGCTGCCTCAGTGGGGACTGCGGGTCTGTGACCGTGACGCCCTCGTCGACGACATCGACGCGGCCATCGGCTACCGGGACACGCAACTCGACGCCCGCGACGACCTCGACTACGAGATAGACGGCGTCGTCCTCAAAGTCAACGACGGCGACGCCTGCGACCGGCTGGGGGCGACCAGCCGCGCGCCCCGCTGGGCCTTCGCCTACAAGTTCCCCGCCCGGAAAGAGGAGACCACCGTCCGCGACATCGTCGTGCAGGTCGGACGGACCGGTCGGCTGACGCCCGTCGCCCTGATGGACCCGGTCGAGGTCGGCGGCGTCACCGTCACCCGCGCCTCGCTGCACAACCCCTCGCTCATCGAGGACCTCGGTGTGGGGCTGGGCGACCGAGTACGGATAAAACGGGCCGGCGACGTCATCCCCGACGTGGTCGAGGTGGTCGAGGGCAACGGCGACGGTCACTTCGCGTTCCCGGACGACTGTCCCGCCTGTGGGAGTCAGGTCGAACGCGACGGGCCAATGGCGTTCTGTACCGGCGGGCTGACCTGTCCCGCCCAGCGCGAGCGCTCCGTCGAGCACTACGCCAGCCGCGACGGGCTCGACATCGAGGGACTCGGCGAGAAGGCGGTCGAACAGCTGCTGGCGGCGGGGCTCGTCGAGAACGCCGCGGACCTCTACGAACTGTCGGTCGACGACCTCGCCGAACTGGAGGGGTGGGGCGAGACGAGCGCACAGAACCTGATCGACGAACTCGACGCGGCCCGGGAGCCCCCGCTCGACGACTTCCTCACGGCGCTTGGCATCCCGCAGGTCGGCGGCGTCACCGCGCGCAACCTCGCCCAGGAGTTCGGTAGCTTCGGGGCCATCCGCGAGGCCGCCGAGGGCGACGACGAACCGTCCGACGGCCAGGTGACACTCGGCGAAGCCGTCGGCGAGGACGACGAAGCGGCGTTCGCGGTGTTCGAGTCGGTCCCCGATGTCGGCCCCGTCGTCGCCCGCAGCATCGTCGACTTCTTCCGGGGCGAGGGGAATCGGGCGGTCCTCGACCGCCTGCTCGACCACGTCGACCCGAAGGACGCCGACCAGACCGAGGGCGACGCGCTGACGGGGCTCACGTTCGTCTTTACCGGCTCGCTCGACGAGTACACCCGCGGTGACGCCCAGGACCTCGTAGAGCGGGCCGGCGGCTCCGCCACCTCCAGCGTCTCGGGCAACACCGACTATCTTGTCGTCGGCGACAACGCGGGCCAGCGAAAACGCGACGACGCCGAAGCGAACGACGTCGCGATGCTCTCGGAAGCCGAGTTCGTCGACTTGCTCGAATCGAAGGGCGTGCTGTAGCGCCTACAGGTCGATCAGGTCGAAGGTGTAGTAGCTGACAGCGGCGGTCAGTCCGACCCACCCGAGCATGAACACGGCGACGGCGGGGTCAGAGAGGTAGAACGGGAGGTCGCTGCCACCGGTACAGAACGAGGACATCTGTGTCTGGTTGGCCGTGACGTTCTGTGCGGCATCCAGGGTCCGAGTCTTGGTGTCGGTAGAGACCGTTACCGTGTTCGTCTGGTTGTTGGTCATGACCGTCACGTTCTGGTAGGTCGCCCCGATGACGTTCTCACAGAGCGTGCGCTTGTCTGCGACCGGCAGTGCCGGTGAGAACAGCGAGCCCTGCACGTCGAACAGATTGTACCGGGAGTACTGCTGTGCGCTCAGCTGACTCAGGCCGAGGTCCCACTGGTTCTCGAACCGCTGGAGTTGCGGCTGGACGCTGTCGGAGAAGCTCGCCAGCATACTGTTGACCAGCGTCTTGTACGCCTGTATCGGCGACGCCAGTTTGATGAACAGGACGGAGTGCCAGCGCAGCGACCGGGAGACCCCGATTTCGTTGAACATGAACCTGCCGACCTCGTTCGCCAGCGAGTTCCAGCCAAAGGAGATGTAGATGTAGAATATCGCGTTGACGATGAGCGACCGGAGCGTCGTCGAGACGGCCCCCGAGATGCTCACGGCTATCGCGACCATCACCACCACGAACAGGAGCGTGTAGAACATGAAAAACACGTACATCTCGAGGTTGAGCGGGATATCCGAGGCCCACATGAAGACGGCCGTCACCGACGAGGCGATGAAGAACGGGACGGCGACGACCGCACACCGGCCAAGCACCTTCCCGACGAGGACGGACCGACGGGAGAACGGAAGCGACAGCAGCAGCTTCAGCGATCCGCTGGTTTTCTCCTTCGTGAGCGCGGCGGCGCCGACGAAGATGGTTATGATCGGCAGGACGATGGTCACGAGGTCGAGATAGATGCTCTCGATGATGAACCGCGTCGCCAGCCCACCGTCCGGTGGCGACGGTCCGAACCCGCCCGTATCGACGATCCGGATGGCGACCGGTGCGATGAAGAGGATGGTAAATATCGCGGCCAGTACCCACAGTCCCCTCGACCGGATCGCGTCCTTGAAGTCCTTCTTGGCGACGGGGTACCAGTTGAACTGGCCCTGCAGCGCGCGGTCGGCCGCCCGGAGCTGCGCCGAGCCGGGTTTACTCCCGTCTGTCCCGCTCATGCTTCCACCTCCTGTTCGGTGTAGGCGGTGAACAGTTCTTCCAGGGACTGGTCCTCGGTCTCGAAGTTCTCCACGGTGACGCCCGCGTCTTCGATGGCGTTGAGGACGGTCATCTTCTCGGTGCTCTTGCAGTTGATCGCGACGCGGTCACCGTCGGTCTGCGTGACGCTGGGGCCGTCGAGACTGTCGACGGCCTCACGGACCGTCTCCACGTCGCCGGCGGGGTCTGCCAGCGTGACCCACAGCGTGACACCGCCCTGGACGGCGTCGCGGAGCCCCTCGACGGAGTCTTTCGCGATGAGCCGGCCGTCCTGGAGGATACCGACGGTGTCACAGACGGCGTCGACCTGGCTGAGGATGTGCGAGGAGAAGAAGATGGTCGCACCCCGCTCGCTCTCCTCGCGGATGAGCTCGCGCATCTCGCGGGCGCCGTTCGGGTCGAGCCCGGTCGTGGGCTCGTCGAGGATGAGGAGGTCGGGTTCGCCGACCAGGGCCATCGCGAGGACGAGACGCTGTTTCATCCCCTTTGAGTAGCCCCCCGCCCGCCGGTCGATGGCGTCTTCGAGACCGACGCGCTCGAGCAGTTCCACGGGGTCGCTGTCGGCGTTTTTGGACTCGATGACGAACTCCAGATGTTCGCGGGCGCTCAGTCGCTCGTAGACGTCGTAGCCCTCGGGGAGGACGCCGATTCGCTCCCCGATGTCCGCGGACCTCTTCTGGGCGTCGCGCCCCAGCACTTTCGCCGACCCGGCCGTCGGTCGGACGAAATCGAGGAGGATGTTGATGGTGGTGGACTTACCGGCGCCGTTCGGACCGAGGAAGCCGAAGACCTCACCCTCTTCCACGGTGAGGTCGACGCCGTCCAGGGCGACGACATCGGCGTACTCCTTGCGGAGGCCGTCCAGTTCGATAGCGGTCATAGCCGACGGTTGGACCAGCCTCAGGTATAGTCTTTCATATTAGTCGTCACTGTCACACTTCCTCGTCAGGGTCGTGTGTGTCGGCCATCCGCCGGGCTTCCGTCGCGTATCGCTTTCGGGTCTCGCTGTCCTCGACCGGCACCAGCCGCTCGGGCTCGACGTCTTTCGCGGCGGTCACGGCAGTGCGCATCAGGAGGTTCGTCGACAGCTGCTTCGTGAGCTGGCACTCGCCGTCGGTCGTCGCGTAGACGAGCGTCACCATCCGCTCGTCGCCGAAACTCGACCGCTCGACCAGCCAGCACTGCAGCGTCTCCTCGGACTCGGTCATGGCTGGGCGTAGCCCCGGCGGCCGAAAGGGGTTTGCGGTGCGGCCGGAGCGGTCGACGGACGGAGGAATCCCCCAGACGGCTGCCGATTCCGTCCGTAGGTTTATTAGCCTGGATAGTTCAGGTTCAGGGGAGACTGGCCGTCATCTGTATGTCAGGTACTGACCCGTTCGACGACGGTTCTCCCGGCCGCGAACCCCTCCGCGCGGCCCTCGCGCTGGTCTGTATTCTCGCGGTAATCCTCGCGGCGGCAGCGCTCCCGACGCTGGGCCTCGCCGGTGCGGTCGGGTCGGACGCCGGCGACGCCGTGCCCTTCGGCGACCGGGCCGGCGCTGCCGGGAGCCAACCGATACCCGGCGAGGGGACCGCGACGCCGGGCGACGGGAACTCGACCCCCAGCGAGCGGGTCGAGCGGCCCAGTCAGCCGGTCGGGGCCACGCCCACCGGGTCGCAGCCGCCGGACGACGCCGCTGGGAGCGGGGCCGGCGGTAGCGGACAGTCGGGCGCCGGAACGGCCGGCAACGGGACCACAGCTGGCGAAACCGGCGGCCAGCCGGGCGCCGGCGAGGCCGGGACCCGGACGAGCGGAGACGGCACCAGCGGTGACGGCCAGACGAGCGGCGACGGGACCGGCGACCAGACGAGCGGAGACGGAACGGGGAGCGGAGACGGGGCCGGCGACCAGACGAGCGGCGATGGCACAGGTGGCGACGGTGACACTGACGGCGACCAGACTGGCGACAGTGATTCCAGCGGCCAGACGAGCGACGGCGACACTGGCGACCAGACGAGTGATGGCGACACCGGCGGTGACCAGGCGAGTGATGGCGATTCCAGCGGCCAGATGAGCGACGGCGACACTGGCGACCAGACGAGTGATGGCGATTCCAGCGGCCAGACGAGCGACGGCGACACCGGCGGTGACCAGGCGAGTGATGGCGATTCCAGCGGCCAGACGAGTGATGGCGACACCGGCGGTGACCAGGCGAGTGATGGCGATTCCAGCGGCGGTGACGACACCGCCGAGGGGTCGGACGGCGAGACCGGGGACGGCTCACAGACCGCGAGCTACGACGTCTCGCTGAACCGCTCGGCGACGGCCGGCGCCGTGGTCGAGGTCACGGTGACCCGCGGCGGGTCACCGGCGGCCGGCGTCGCGGTGTCGTTCAACGGCGACCCCATCGGGACGACCGACGGGGCGGGGACTGCCGTCGGGCGGGTCCCATACGACGACCAGCTGAACATCACGGTCGACCCGGGTGCCCGGCAGTCCCTGTCGGCGCCGCCGCGCTACGGCGACCGCCTGTTCGCGCTCTCGGCGCCGCCCCCGGCGCAGGTGGCCAACGAGAGTTTCGCGGTCGACACCAACGTCTCGCTGTCGCTGTCGGGCCCGGTGGTGACCGGGCGAACGGTCACGCTGACCGCGACTATCGACGACGTGCCGGTGCGGTCGGCGGCGGTGCGTCTCGACGGCGAGCGAGTCGGGACGACGAACGACAGCGGCCGGCTCGAAGTGGCGCTGCCGACCGAACCGGGGAACTACACCGTCGTCGTCTCGCGTGACGCCGTCAGCGGCGAGCGGACGGTGACCCTCGACGGGCTCAGCGTCGCGACAGAGCCGGCGCTCCCGGTTGCGTTACCGGGCACTGGACTCGCCGTGACCGTCACCGCCGGCGGCGAGCCGGTCCCGAACGCGACGGTCGTTCTGGACGGCGCGGCGGTCGCCGAGACCGACGGCAACGGCACGGCACTGGTGACACTGCCCTTCGCCGGGAGCGCGACCGTGACGGTCCGCCAGTACGGCCAGGTCAGCGAGCGCGTCGTCGGTGGCCTGTACACCAACTTCGCGGGCGTCCTCGTGGGCGCGCTCGCACTCGCCGCCGGCGCGGGGTATCTCCTCCGTCGGCGCGGCGTCAGCAGGGCCACCGTCTCGGGCTGGCTCCGGCGGGCGACCCAGCTCGCGGTCAACGGCCTGCTGTGGCTGGCAGCCGCCCTCGATAGCGCGCTCGGCCGTCTCCGGACCCGTCTCGTCCTGACCGTCGCGGCGCTGCGGGCGTTTCTCGCCCGCCGGCGGACGCCAGCGGAGCTGTGGGCGGCGTTGCGGGCTTGGGCCGCGGCGCGCGTCGCCGCGGTGCGGGCGTCGGCCGACACGGCGGCGGCCGCCGCACGGAACGCCGACCCGCGCACCGACGACACGCCCCGGGTCGACGACCGGACCACCATCCGCGCCGCGTGGGGACGGTTCGTCGACCACGTCTCGGTGCGCCGGACCGGGACGGCGACGCCGGGGGAAATCGCCGCTCACGCCGTCGAGGCAGACGACCTCCCGGCCGAGGCCGTCGGGACGCTCCGGGAGGCCTACCGGGCCGTCGAGTACGGCCAGTACGACCCGGGCGACCACGTCTCGGCCGTCGAGAGTGCCATCGAGACCATCGAGCGCAGCGTCGAGGACGCCGACGACGGGGGTGAGGCCGCCGCGTGACCCTCCGCCGGCTCAAGCTGTTCGTCTTCGGGCTGGTCGGCGTGGCGGGGACCGCCGTCGCCGGGGTGCTCGTGTTCGCGCCGGACGCCCTGGGCGAACTGTACCCGACGCTTCGGGACGTGACCGAGATGGTGGAGCCGCTGTGGGTCGGCGCCGTGGTCGGGCTCGTCGGGCTACTGGCCGCCTGGCACGTCGGACACGGCGGGGAGGGAGAGACCGGGTTCGACGGCGCCGTCGAGACGCCGCCGGAGTCGGTCAGCGCCGAGGCGACGCCGATGGCCGGGGCCCGACTGGACGACCGATACGCGGCGGCCGTCGCCGACGAGCCGGGCGCCATGGGCGCGATGGTCGACCGGCTCCGGACCACCGCCGTCACGACCTACGCGTTAGAGGTCGAGGTCGGCCGCGAACGGGCAGAGCGGGCCGTCGCCGCCGGCGAGTGGACCGACGACGCCGTCGCGGCGGCGCTGCTGGCGCCCGAGGCCACCCAGCCACTGCTGGCCCGGCTCCGGCTCTGGCTGGACCCCGAGAGCGAGCGGGAGCGACGGGTCGAGCGCACGGTCAGCGCCATCGGCGAACTCGGCGGGGGGACGAACTGATGAGGCGGCGCGTCCACCGCTGGCGGGGCGGCGTCGCCGCGGCGCTGGCACTCGTCAGTGTGGGACTCCTCTGGGGCGACCCGCTCGTGCTCGCGGCGGTCGTCGTCCCGCTCATCTACATCGTCTACGGCTCGCTCTCGCGGGTCCCGTCCGACGCCTCGCTGTCGGTCTCACGTGCCGTGGTCGACGGCGAGCCGACGCCCGGCGAGCCGGTCCGCGTGGAACTCACCGTCGCAAACACCGGTCCGGCGGCGCTGACGGACGTGCGCCTCATCGACGGTGTGCCCGACGAACTGGCGGTCGTCGACGGCGCGCCGCGGGCCTGCGTCTCGCTGCCGGCGGGCGAGTCCGAGACGGTGACCTACTCGGTGATGGCCAAACGCGGGAGCTACACGTTCGGGGAGACGGCGGTCAGGGTCCGGACGCTCTCGGCCAGCGACGAGGTGACCCTCGAACTCGCGGCCGACGGCGACGGCTCCCTGACGTGTGCTAACACGGTCTCGGAGGTGCCCCTGACCGACGCCACCCTGCCGCGAGCGGGGACGCTCCCGACCGACAGCGGCGGGGACGGTATCGAGTTCCACTCGACGCGCAGCTACCAGCACGGCGACCCCGTCAACCGGCTGGACTGGCGCCGCTACGCCAAGACGGGCGAGCTGACGACCATCGACTACCGCGAGGAGCAGGCGGTGCGCACGGTGCTCGTCGTCGACGCCAGGGCGGCCGCCCGGCTGACCCCCGAGCCGGGCTATCCGACGGGGGCGGAGCTGTCGGCTTACGCCGCCGAGCGGCTGTTCGACGCGCTCTCGGCCGCGAACGTCGTCGTCAGCGTCGCCGCGGTCGGGCTCGCAGACGAGGACCTCCCCGGCGGACTGGGGCCCGACGGACTGGCCTGGGTCGACGATACCGAGGACCACACGGCCGCGCGGGTCGCACAACTGTTCGACGGCGTCGGCGCCGCCGCGGCCCGGTCGGCGGTCGAGATGCCCGACAGCGAGGCGCCACACCAGCGGACGAGCGCGCTGACGACCGACGGCGGCGTCGCGGACGACACCCTGTCGGCCGTTCTCGCCCGGCTCCCCGCGACGGCACAGGTCGCCGTCTTCTCGCCGCTGACCGACGACTGGGCGAGCGAGTGCGTCGAGGCGCTCTCCCAGCGGGGCTACCCGACGACGCTCGTCTCGCCCGATATCGCCCGGCGAGACACCGTCGGGACGTCGCTGTTTGCCCTCGACCGCACGGCCCGGCTCTGCCGGGCGGAACTGGCCGGTGCGACCGCCGTCGACTGGGAGCTCGACACCCCCATCGACGTCGCGCTGCGGGCCTCCTTCGCGGACCTCTTCAGCGTCTGACCATGTACGAGACACCCATCGACGAGTCTGGACTGCCCGCGACCAGCCGCGCCATCGTCGTCGGCCTCGCCGCACTGCTTTCGGGGCTCCTGCTGGTGAGTGCGGGTCTCGGCCGGCTGGTGCCCGTCGTCGCGGTCGCCGGACTGGCGCTTGCCGGCTCGCTGTGGCTGGTCGGCTGGGAGCGCTGGACCGCCGTCGGGCGCCTGCTTTCGAGCCTGCTCGCGGTACCGACCTCGGTGGCCCTGCTGGCGGTGGTCGGGGGCGCAGTCGGCCTCGCCGTCCGCGGGGGGCGTCCTGCCCCAGGCGTCGCCGCCACGGCGCTCGTCGCACTCGGCGGGGTGCTGGCCGCCTTCGGGGTCGCGACCGCGCCGTGGGGCGTCTACGACCGCGACCGGGCGCTCACCTACGTCGGTCTCGTGGGCCGGACGATGCTGCCACTCGTCGTGGCGGCGTTCGCGGCGGGCATCGTGGGGCTGTCCTCGGGCGGCGACGGCGCCCGGACGCCCGCAGGTGCGCTCCTCGCGCCGGTCGTCGACCCGCTCTTTGCGCCCGTCCCGGGACGCACGCATATCGGCGTCTTCTGTCTGTTCCTCGCCGTCACCACCGTCGCCGTCGAACGGGCCACGATGGCGCTCCCGCTGACGGAGCTGCTGACGGAGACCACCGACGACACCGACACGGCTGGCGCGGTCGAGTCCGTCAGCCGGGCGCTTGGCTGGGGGAGCGTCCTCGCGGTCTTCGTGGGGCTCCTCGCGCTGGGTGTCGAGACGCGGGGCCAGTCCATCGTCGCTGGGATGCTCCCGGCTGGGTTCTACGACCCGGCGGTAGGTCTCACCGGCGCCCCGGCTCTCCGCGAGTTCCTCTGGACAGTGCTCGTCGCCAGCGTCGTGGTCCGCCTGACGGTGTGGCTGGTCCAGCGGGCCGCCCGGAGCTCGGCCGACCGGCTGGCGACGGTGCTCGCGCCATACGTCGGGGGGAGCCTGCTGGCCGGCGGGCTGCTCGCCGTGGCCGGGCCGCTCCTCGACGCCGTCCTGGAGGCGGTCCAGTCGGCCGCGCCCGCCCCAGTTGCCGCGGGCGTCACCCGACTCCTGACCTCGCTGGTCGGGACCTACGGCGCCGGACCGGTCCTGCTGGCGGCCGGTCTCGTGCTGTTCAGCGTCGCGGGCTCTGTGACCGGCTGTCTCTGGCTCGCGCTGGTGACCCGCTACCTTGACGAGCGCAACCCCGGCGTCCACGTCGGGGCCGCCGGCCTGTTCGGTGCGAGCGTCTTCGCGGCGACACTGGGCGCCTCGCAGTGGCTCGTCCTCGCCGGGCTGGTCGGTGCCGTGGTCGTCTGGGACGCCGGCACCTTCGGACGGACGCTGCGTCGCGAGGTCGGCGCCGCCACCGAGACGCGACGGACAGAGCTGACCCACGCGGGCGGCACGGTCGCCGTCGGTGTCGTGGGCGCGGCGCTGACGCTGGGTGTGCTCGAGGTCTCCCGTGGCACCGTTGCGGCGGCGCCGGGCACCGGTTACGCGACCCTGCTGGTCGCGCTCTTTGCCGCTGTCGTCCTCGTCTTCGCGCTGCGGTAGGTCGCGACAAAACTCTCAGGCGGTGACGGCCGGCACCTCGACGCTGTCGAGGACGTCGGCCACGACCGCCGACTGGTCGACCCCGCGCACGCTCGCGTCCGCCGTCAGCACGATGCGGTGGGCGAACACCGGCTCGACGACGCGTTTGACGTCGTCGGGCACCGCGTACTCCCGGCGTTCCAGGACGGCGGCGGCGCGGGTCACCTCGAACAGCCGCTGGATACCGCGGGGCGAGACGCCGACGCTGACGCGGTCGTCCTCGCGCGTGGCCCGGGCGAGTTCGACGATGTAGTCCAGCAGTTTCCCGTCGACCGTGACGCGCTCGACGGCCGCCTGGAGCTCGGTGACCTGCCGGCCGTCGATGACGCCAGTCACAGAGGGCGCCTGTGCCGTGCGGCCGGCCCGGCGTTCGAGCAGTTCGCGCTCGCCGCCGAAGTCGGGGTAGCCCATCTCGGTCTTGACGATGAAGCGGTCCCGCTGGGCCTCGGGGAGTCCGAAGGTCCCCTCCTGCTCGACCGGGTTCTGCGTGGCGATGACGAAGAAGGGCTCGGGCAGGTCGTGGGTGTCGCCGTCGACGGTGACCTGCCCCTCGCCCATGGCCTCCAGCAGGGCGGCCTGGGTCTTGGGTGGGGCCCGGTTGATCTCGTCGGCCAGCACGACGTTGGCGAAGACGGGGCCGGGCTGGAACTCGAAGGTCCCCGACGACTCGTCGAAGACGTTCGACCCGGTGATATCGCCCGGGAGCAGGTCCGGGGTGAACTGGATGCGGTTGAACGATAGGTCGAGCGCGGTCGCGAAGGACTGGGCGGTGAGTGTCTTGCCCGTCCCGGGCACGTCCTCCAGCAGCACGTGGCCGCGGGCCAGGATACCAGTCAGCACCGTCTCGAGAAACCGGTCGTCGGCGATGACGGCGTCGCCGACGGTGTCGAGGATGCGGTCGCAGGTCTCCCCCACTTCGGTGTGGTCCATACGCGGTTATGAGCGTCGTCCATGAAATATCCTGCCGCTGTCGTGGTCCGGACCGTCACAGACACGGCCTGTTTGTCACCGTCTCGCAGGCATCGGGGCTAGTTTTGCCGTAACTCGTGGTTATAGAAGTCTAGAGATATATGCACAGCACACATGACTGACCACTACGGTTTCGGGACACGCTGTGTCCACGCCGGCCAGGAGGAGCCGGACCCGGCCACAGGGGCCCGAGCCCCGCCAATATATCAAACTTCTTCGTACGTTTTCGGCGACGCGGAGACCGCGGCCGACCGGTACGCGCTGGAAGACGACGGCAACGTCTACTCGCGTTTCGACAACCCGACAGTGCGGATGCTGGAGAAGCGCCTGGCCTCGCTGGAGGGCGCCGTCGACGCCGTCGCCACCGGGTCGGGGATGGCCGCGCTCGACGCCGCGACGACCGTCCTCGCGAGCGCGGGCGACAACGTGGTTTCGGCCTCGTCTATCTACGGCGGCACCCACTCCTACCTCGCTAACACCGCGAGCCAGCGTGGTATCGAGACGCGCTTCGTCGATACGCTCGACCCCGACGCCTACGCCGACGCTATCGACGAGGACACGGCCTACGTCCACTGCGAGACCATCGGGAACCCCTCGCTCGTCGTCCCGCCGCTGGGGGAGATAGCCGACGTGGCCCACGACCACGGCGTCCCCTTCTTCGTGGACAACACCTTCGGGACGCCGGCGCTCTGTCGCCCGCTCGACCACGGCGCCGACATCGTCTGGGAGTCGACGACGAAGTGGATTCACGGCTCCGGGACGACGGTGGGCGGCGTGCTCGCCGACGGCGGCTCGTTCCCGTGGGGCGAGCACGGCGAGAAGTTCCCCGAAATCGGCGGGGAGAACCCCGGCTTCGGCTTTTCGTTCGCCGAGCGCTTCGGCGACCGCGCCTTCGCCATGGCCGCCCGCCAGCGCGGCCTCCGGGCGCTGGGTGACGGGCAGAAACCGTTCGACGCGTGGGCCACGCTGCAGGGCACCGAGACCCTCTCGCTGCGGATGGAACGGCACTGCTCGAACGCCCAGACGGTGGCCGAACACCTCGACGACCACCCCGAGGTGTCGTGGGTCACTTACCCCGGCCTCGAGAGCCACGAGACCCACGACCTGGCGACGGAGTACCTCCAGGGCGGCTTCGGCGGCGTCGTCACCTTCGGGCTGGCGGGCGGCTACGAGGCCAGCAAGGGCTTTTGCGAGGCGACCGACCTCGCGCAGTTCCTCGCGAACATCGGCGACGCCAAAACGCTGGTCATCCACCCCGCCAGCACCACCCACGCACAGCTCTCCGCCGAGGAACAGCGCGCGAGCGGCGTCAGCCCGGACCTCGTGCGGATGAGCGTCGGCATCGAGGACCCGGCAGATATCGTCGCCGACATCGACGACGCCATCGAGGCGGTGAGCTGAGATGGATTCGAGTACGGTCTCCATCGGCGAGTTCGAGTTCCAGTGTGGCGAGACCATCGAGAACCTGGAACTGGCCTACGAGACCTACGGCGACTTTACCGGCGACAACGCCGTGCTGGTCTGTCACGCGCTGACCGGCAGCGCTCACGTCGCCTCGCGGGGCCGCTTCGAGGAGGGCGACCAGGCCTACGCCTGGTGGGACGACATCGTCGGGCCGGGCAAGGCAATCGACACGACGGAGTACTTCGTGGTCTGTGTGAACGTTCCGGGCTCGTGCTATGGCTCCAGTGGCCCGTCGAGCGAGAATCCCGAGACCGGCGAGCCCTACGGTCCCGACTTCCCGCCGGTCACCGTTGCGGACTGGACCGAGGCCCAGCGCCGGGTGCTGGACGAGCTGGGCGTGCCCGCTCTCTACGCCGTCGTCGGCGGCAGCGTCGGCGGCATGAACGTCCTGGAGTGGGCCAAACGCCACCCGGACCACGTCGAGAAGATAGTGCCTATCGCCGCCGCCGGGCGGCTGGACCCGCAGTGTCTCGCGCTCGACGGCATCGCCCGTCGCGCCATCACGACCGACGAAAACTGGCAGGGCGGTCACTACTACGACGGCCCCCATCCGGACCAGGGGCTGGCGCTGGCCCGCCAGATCGGCCACGTGATGTACTTCTCGAAGGCGAGCATGGACCGGCGGTTCGGTCGTCGCGCGGCGACGCGGGAGGCCGAGCGGGCCTTCCCCACGGACCCCGCCGGCCGCTTTTTCCCGTACCGGGACGTGGAGTCCTACCTGGACTACAACGCCTCGAAGTTCGTCGAGCGCTTCGACGCCAACAGCTACCTCTATCTCACGCGGGCGATGGACAACTACGACCTCGCCAGCGGCTTCGAGGACGACGCCGACGCACTGGCGGCGTTCGACGGCGACGCCCTCGTCATGTCCTTTACCGGCGACTGGCACTTCACCAGCGAGCAGTCCGAATCCCTGGCCGACGCGTTGCGGGCCAGCGAGACACCGACGGCTCACCACGTCGTCGATTCTGACTACGGCCACGACGCCTTCCTCGTCGAACCCGACAACGTGGGCCCGCCGCTTTCGGACTTCCTCGAAGCCGGCCTCTCGGGCAGTGCCATCTCCGACACGGAGGAGACCGACGACGACACCTCCGACTTCGCGCCGGTCCACACCAGTCTCTTCTCGCGCTAGCATTTATCATACGTTGGCTCGTCTGTAAGTACGTATGAGTGATATGTTCGCGAGCGCAGACGAGGAGAACCTGGACTTCGGACAGGCCGTCTACGACGAGGACGGCACCGAACTCGGGACTATCCGCGGGTTCGACCAGCACGGCTTCTACGTCAGTGTCGAGGAGGGCATCCAGTCGCTGACCGACGACCACCGGTCCACTGGCGCCGCCGGCGAGGCCGAGCTGATGTGGCGCTGCTGGGAGTGTGGCGCCATGGGCGACATCGACGACGACATCCCCGAGGAGTGTCCCGACTGTGGCGCGCCGAAGGAGGATATCTACTACTGGACCGAGGACTAGTTCACACGTGAGCGGTCTCCTCCGCGAGCAGCGGCTACCCCAGCCGTTCGATGCGGTCGGCGACGGTCGCGTCGACGCCGTCACGCACCCGCTCGACGGCCTCGGCCGGGAGCGCGAACCGGAGCGTCTCGTCGCGCCACTCCGCGATAGCGACCTCGTCGTCGTCACGCACCAGCAGGTGGTCGAAGTCCGTAAAGAGCGTCGCGACGGCCTCGAAGTTCTCGCCTGTGAGCGGCGCTATGCCGGTGGTCCGGTCGTCGCGGACGGTGACCGCCGAACTGGCGGCCAGCGTCTCCAGCGCCGTTCGGCGCGGTCCCACGACGTCCGTCCGGCGTCCGACGGCCAGCCGGACGACGGCGGTCGACGGGCCGCGCGGCGTCGCGTCCAGCACGGCCGACAGCACGTCGAGGCCGGCACTCTCCTCGGCAGCCGGTGGACGAAGGCGATACGCCGGCTCGTCGTCGGGCCAGGCGGGCGCGATGTCGGTCATACGTACTTTTCGAGGCGAGCGCTGTTGTGGCTGGTGGTTCCCACGTCGTCCCTCCGGTGGTGGTGCCACTCGCCAGCGTGACACCGGGCCGCTAGCGGTCTACCAGTACTGTTTCGTCGACGCTCCGCCAGTTCGACCGTCTGTCGGAGTCGGTCACCTGACCGGCTCACCCCGCCGTTGGGCCGGTGGCTTTTATCGACCGCTGCCCTCCACTCACCCATGGACATCGCCGTCGTCGGCGCAGGAAGTCTGGGAAGCCTGCTGGGCGGGCTGCTGGCCCGCGAGCACGACGTGACCCTCGTGGGCCGGGACCCACACGTGGCGCGGGTCGCCGGCGACGGCCTCTCGGTGACCGGTGTCGAGCAGTTCCACGTCTGGCCGGCGGCCCGCACCGACGTCCCCGAGGTCGCCGACCTCGCCGTCGTCGCCGTCAAGAGCTACGACACCGACGCCGTCGCTGCCCAGCTGGCCGGCTGTGAGTTGGAGGCGTGTCTCTCGGTCCAGAACGGAATGGGTAACGAGGGGACGCTCGCCGACGCGCTCGACTGCCCGGTGCTCGCGGGCACCTGCACCTGCGGCGCGCGCCTGAAGGGACCCGGTACGGTGGCGTTCACCGGCCGCGGCGAGGTGGTACTCGGCGCTCCAGAAGGGGGCAAGTCGTCGACGGCAGACCGCGTCGGTGCGGCCTTTGCCGATGCCGGCGTCGAGACGACGGTGGCGACCGATATGCCGACCCGGCTCTGGGAGAAACTGGCCGTCAACGCCGCTATCAACGCGACGACGGCGCTCGCTCGCGTCGAAAACGGCGCGCTCGCGAACGGGCCCGGCGCCGACCTCGCTGCCGACGCCGCCCGCGAGACGGCCCGCGTCGCCCGTCAGCAGGGCGTCGATCTGCCCGACGAGCGGGCCCTCGAACTCACTCGGCGGGTCGTCAGGGACACCGCCACCAATCGCTCCTCGATGCTGGGGGACTTCGAAGCGGAGCGTTCGACCGAGATCGACGCTATCAACGGCTACGTCGTGCGGACGGCCGAGGAGCCGGTACCGGTCAACGAGACGCTGACGCGGCTGGTGCGAACGTGGACCGCCGGCCGGGACGCCGAGTGAGTGACGGCCGAGGGAGTCTCAGTTCGTGTCCTGCCCGCCGTCGGCGGCTGTCTCGACTGGCTTCTGGGCCATCCCGAGCATCTCGCGGGCCTCGTCGGCCGTCGCGATGTCGCGGTCGAGGTGCTCGACGATAGTGGCGGTGCGTTCGACCAGCTGCTGGTTACTCTGGGCTTTCTCGCCGCGCCGGTAGTAGAGGTTGTCCTCCATCCCGACCCGGACGTGGCCGCCCAGCAACACCGCCATCGTCGTCAGCGGGAGCTGGTGTGGGCCGACGGCGAGGACGTTGAACTCCGCGCCGTCGGGGATATTGTCCACCATCGTCAGCAGGTTCCGGGGGTTCGCCGGGGTGAACGAACCGCCGAAGATGAGGTTGATGTACGGTGGCTCCTCGACCAGTCCCTCGTCGATGAGCCGGCGGACCTCCGCCAGCTGGCCGGAGTTGAACACCTCCATCTCGGGTTTGATGCCCTTGGCCTGCATCTCGACGGCCAGGCGCTCGATGTTGTTGCGGGTGTGGTTCGTGATGATGTGTTTGTCCCGCTTGAACGGGCCCATATCGAGCGAGGCCATCTCCGGCGGCGGGTCCGTCCGGATGCCAGCGATGCGGCTGTCGTACTTGGCCTGCCCGCCGGTGGTGTTCTGGATGATGATGTCGTCGCACTCCTGGCGAATCGCGTCGTTCACTTCCTGCAACCGACTGGCGTCGTTTTCGCCGTGCTCGTTGCGCCCGTGAACGTGTGCGATTGACGCACCGACCTCCTCGCAGGCAGCCACCTGCTGGGCGATCTCCTCGGGCTGTTCCGGGAGGTTGGGGTTCACGTCTTTGCCGTGGATCGCGCCGGTGGTGGCCACCGTGATGATGACCTTCTTTTGCCGGTGGTAGTCGTCGTATGGCACTACTGCGACTTACGCTTGTTGCTACTTGGGTATGATACAGCTATCGGCCCAACGCCGGGGGTACGCGGGACGTATCCCCGGAAACCTCTGAATAACCAAGCCCGAAGCCGGTTTGCGTTCACGACGATGACCTGTCCGTACCTGGATTACCGCGACACCGACGGCGAGCACGAGTTCGACCACGAACGCCCCTACTGCGAGATACAGGAGTCGTTCGTCTCGCCCATGGAGGCCGACCTCTGCAACGACCGGCACGATTTCGACCACGAAGCCGACTGTGCGGTGTTCCAGCGCCACCACTTAGACGCCGATCAGCTCGTCCCGGGCCTGGAGCTACAGGATGCGGACTGAGACGGCGACGACCGAACGAGAGCGCGGTGACGGCTACGAGATTCGCTGGTTCCGCGAGGGGGACAAAGCGGACTTTATGGACCTCCACCGCGAGACGTTCCCGGACGGCTCCGACGCGTGGTTCGACTGGAAGTTCCTCGAGAACCCCTATCTCCCGGAGACGCCCATCGTCGTCACCGAACACGACGGCGATATCGTCGGGGCCCGGCCCAACCTCGCCTTCCAGATGCGCGCCGGCGACACCTACCACACGGCGCTGCAGTCCTGCGATACGATGGTCCACGAGGACCACCGCCGCCAGGGCCTGTTCAGCCGCATGAGCGAACGGCTCTTTGCCGACTACGCCGACGCCCAGCCCGCCTTCACGTTCAACAACCCCAACCCGATGACGACGGCGGGCCTGGAGAAACTGGGCTGTGACGTCGCCGGCGAACACACGACCTACTACCGCATCCAGCACCCCGCCGCCTACGCCGGCAGAGAGGGCCGGCTGGTCGAGTCGGTGGGCACCCGCGCAGCCGGTGCCTATCTCGCCGCCCGTGACCACCGGTTCGACCCGCCCGGCGAGGTGAGCGTCACCCGCCACACCGAGATTCCGGCCGCGACGCTTTCGGGGCTCTACCGGCGCCGCCCGCCGTCGGAAATCCACGCTTACCGCGACGAGCAGTTCTTCGACTACCGCTTTGGCAACCCCAACTGGAAGTACACCGCCTACACCGCTACCCTCGGCGGGCACCCGGTCGCCGGCGTCGTCACCGGCACCGGACAGAAAGAGGGCCACATCGTCACCAACGTCGCCGACGTCCTCCCGCTGGTCGGCGGCCCCGAACGCGACCGGGCGCTGCCCGCCGTCTTCGACCGGCTCGTGGCCGACCACGCCGACTCGGACGTCATCGCGGTCCGGGGCACCACCGTCCCGCACGAACTCCTTACCGCGCTGGGATTCCACAGCGACCAGCGGCTCCCCTTCGCCCCAGTGGCCAACCCCACGCGGCTCATCGTCTCACCGATTCCCCCCGACGGGTCCTGGCGCGTCGCGGGCCGGGATATCCGGGAGATGGACAACTGGCGGCCCACGTTCGTCGAACACAACACCGCCTAGGAAGCGAGATTGCTGGTGCTTGAGGTAACGTAGCCGCTATCATTTTAACAGCCGCGTGACAGCAGAGCCAGAAAGCCCCCGCGCTCTCAGCTCCCGCGGCTTGCTGTGCGCTTCCCTCACTCCGTTCGGTCCAGTGCTTACGTCGCCGGGGTTCGCTGAGAGCGCGGCCCCTTTCAGTCCCTGGAGACGCTTCGCGTCTCCAGACCCTCGCGGCGCCTTCGGCTCCGCTCAGTCCCGCCCGTAGCCGGTTGGTCAGCCGGCCTGGGAGGGACTGAAAGGGGCGGCTGCCTCCGGGAAGGCGGACGAAGCAAGCACCGGAATGAGCGGAGCGAATGAGGAGCGCAGCGAGTCCCCCGACCGGAGGCAGCCGGGGCTTTCTGGCTGTTCGCGTTGCTGTGGTCGGACACTGCTAGCGGGGCTTTCTGGCTGTTCGCGTTGCTGTGGTCGGACACTGCTAGCGGGGCTTTCTGGCTGTTCGCGTTGCTGTGGTCGGACACTGCTAGCGGGGCTTTCTGGCTGCTGGCGGTCATCTCGAAGCCGGTTTTCACATAGCTGGCCGCGGTTCCTAGTTCCGTTTCAGCACGTACAGCGCAGCGATACCACCCAGCAGGAGCGCGAACAGATAGCTCGCCACGCGGTAGAGGATGGCGATGACGGCGGCGTCGGTCTGCCCGACGGCGGTCAGGGCGACGACCAGCACGACGAGTGCGGTCTCGACGGCGCCGGAGCCGCCGGGGGAGGGGACGAGCCCCGCGAGCGTCGAGGCGGGGACGATGAAGAAGACGAGTACGAGGGGGAGCTGTGCGCCGATGGCCTGCGCCGAGAAGTACAGCGGCAGGGCGAAAAAGACCCAGCCGACGTAGGAGACGCTCAGCGCCTTTGCGAGCGCCCGGCGGTCCCGGGCGATGCGTTCGAACGCGGCTTCGGTCTCGTGGATGCGGTCGCGGAGCCCCTCGACCGAGACGACGGGGACGTGGTCGAGGACGGGCGCCGAGAGCCGGAGGACGGCACCGCGGAGCCGGTCGCGAAAACGCCAGCCGATGGCCGTGATGAGCGGGACGCCGACCGAGAGGACGACCAGCCCGCCCGCGAGCGGTTCGACGGCCGCCGGGAGCCCGCTCCCGTACAGCAGCGCCGCGAACCCGACCCCGGAGAAGGTGACGAAGGGGAAGAGATTGAGCAGATCCGCCGTCACCACGCTCGCGAGGCTGTCCTGGTAGCTGGCCTCCGTATCCCGCGAGAGGACGTAGGCGATGAAGGGTTCACCGCCGGCCTGGCCCAGCGGGGTGACGTAGTTGGCGAAGGTGGCGGCGTAGTAGGTCACGACCAGTCGCGAGAACGATTCCTCGATGCCCGCGACGCCCAGGACTAGCTGCCAGGCTTTCCCCCACGCGGTGAGACAGACGGCCGTCGAGAGACAGGCCAGCGCCAGCCAGCCCGGGTCCGCCCGGCGGAGCCCCGACAGGACGCCCTCGGTGCCGACGAAGTCGACCAGCAGGGCGAGCACCCCGCCCGCGACCAGAAAGCCAAGCAGTATCTGGGCGACGGTCCGGCGGTCGACGAACTCGAGGGCGGCGCTGTCCGAGCTCACGTCAGTCGATGTAGCCCAGATCCTGCAGTCGGTCCTTCGTCTCGTCGTCCATCTCGGAAAGCACGTCGCCGTCGGCCCCGTCGGCCTCGTCGGGCCAGGTCGCCTCGACCGAGTCGACGAAGTCGAACAGCGCCCGCTTCAGCTGTTCGGGCTCCTCGTCGGTCCCGACGAGGTTCTCGGTCTCGCCGAGGTCGGTCCCCACGTGGTAGGCCTCGTCGGGGATGCGCGTGCAGTGGATGTACTTCTCGGAGACGGTGCGGGCGGCGCCCATCCGGGAGTAAAAACGGGACTGCTCGTCCAGTTCGATGCCCGCGCTGCTCGCTTTCCCCTCCAGTTGCCGTAACTCGACGACGGGCTGGTGGTACTCGACGAAACCGACCTCGCCCCGCGGAACGTCGCCCATCTCCTCGCCGGCGAAGTCGCGGTAGTCCGCCGACAGCAGCGAGCGAGCCGACTGCAGGGGCTCACCGCGCCCCTCGGCGCCCGCTGCGTCGAGAATCGTGTGATAGAGGTCGACGAGTTCGACGGTCGTCTCCTCGTCCCGGCCCGACTCGATATCGGCGTGTTTGACCATGAGCGGGACGTTCACGAGCGGGTCGTAGATGCCGAACTCGTGGCCATACAAATCGTGCTCGCCGAACAGCTCGCCGTGGTCGGCACAGACGACGACCGTCGTCTCCTCCCACTGGCCGGTCTCTTTCAGGTGCGAGAAGAGCCGGTCGAGCTGGGCGTCCATGTGGGCCAGTTCGGCGTCGTAGAGGCCCTTGATATCGGCCCACTCCTCGTCGTCGATGTCGCGGGCGCCGCAGTTGAACTCCTTTGAGTTCTGGCAGACCTCGGTCGAATCGACCCCGGGGGCAAAGCGCTCGGCGTACTCCTCGGGCGGGTGGTAGGGGAGGTGGGCGTCCATCAGGTTGATGAAGGCGAAGAAGTCGTCGCTCTCGTCGACGAAGTCGATGGTCTTGTCGATGACCTGCGGGGTCTTGGTGTCGCCACCGCCGCCTTCCGCGAGGTGCTCGTGGATCTTGTTGCCGAGCTGGACCATCCGGTCGGCGACGCCCCGGAGCGTGTCGTTGTCGTTCATCGTCTTCCAGAGGGAGGCCAGCGGCCCGGAGAGGAGCTCGCTGGGCAGTATCTGGAAGAAGTTGTCGTGGTCGGAAAAGCCCGCCGTCAGATTCGTGTAACTGGTAATCCAGGCGTTCGAGGAGTAACAGGCGGTGGCATAGCCCGCCGCCGACAGCGACTCGGCCAGCGTCGTGGCGCCCTCGAGATAGGGGTCCTCCTGGGTGGCCTCGTGTTCGCTGGGGTACAGTCCCGTGAACATCGAGGCGTGGACCGGCAGCGTCCACGGCGCCGGTGCGACGGCGCCGTCGAAGACGGCCGCCTCCTCGGCGAACTCGGCGAGATGGGGCGTCGTCTCGCGTGCGTCGTCGTAGACGGTCAGGCGGTCCTTCCGGACCGTGTCCAGGACGACGAACAGAACGTTGTCACCGTCCGTCTCGGTCATATGCTGTCAAAATCCGCCGGCGAGTTAATACAGTGTGTTTTCGACTCGAGCCACGGCCCGTCCGCGTCGCGACCCGACAACCGACCAGTACGGGGGCTCGACTGGTGCTCTCGACCGGTCAGAACGGCGCTTCCGGACCCTCGTCGCTGCCGCCGACGTCGCCACCGCGGGAGTCGCCGCCGGGGAAGGAGGGGTTCATGCCGCTGTCGGCGCCCCCGGACATCCCCTCGCCGCCCTCCATGCCGGTGCGGGCGACGACCTCGTTTATCTCGGGAATCTCCTTGGTCATGCGGGTCTTGATGGCCTGGATGGTCATCGGGGAGATACCACAGCCGGAACACGCCCCACCGAGGCGGATGGTGACGCTGCCCTCCTCGCGGTCGATGTTCTCGATGGCCGCGCTGCCGCCGTGCATCTGGATCTGTGGGAAGTTCCGGCGCAGGAAGTTCGTGATTCGCTCGCGCAGGTCGTCCCCGTCCTCGGTCTCCGTGCTCATAGTGGCTGGAGTTGGGGGCCGGGGAGGCTTAGACCTTTGGACTCCTGCCGTCTTTCGGCCGCTGCACTGGTGCATCGGGCCGCCGAGCCGGCCCGTGACCGGTGTCTGACGCGCGGCTGACGGTCGTCTGGGAACCCGTGCAGTCCGGCGGTTTCACTTTCGGGCCGGTTGGCTGGCGTATATCCCACACCCGCCCCTCGACAGGGATATGTTCGAACAGCTGAAGCGGGTCGTTGGACGAAAGCGGCGGGGCGACTCCGTCCGGGAGTGTCGCCGGTGTGGGACGACGGTCGAGCGCGCCGACGGCGGCTGTCCCGCGTGTGAGTCGACCGATATCGTGCAGTACGACTTCTGAGGCGCCCGATGCACGCCGCCCACTCTCGCCGGGGAGCCGTTACTCGCTATCGGACCGGGTTCTCCGGCCCACGGCCCAGATACTCCGAGAGGAACGCGTACACCGTCTGAGGGTCGTAGCTGTCCATGTACAGCCGGTGGCGCCACGCCGTCAGGACGTAGTCGGCCGCCGGTTCGTCGTTCGGGTTCGGCACCGCGATGACGCTCGCCCAGACGCTGCTGTGGGTCGCCGCGAACTCACGGAGACTCTGTGCGGCCGAGTCGTCGTCGCCCGCCGACGCGGTGCGTGGCGCCGGGTGGTAGTAGACGACCACCGCCCCGTGTTCGAGCGCGTGGACGAGGTTTCCGGCCGGCTGTGGCTCCGCGTAGAAGCCGGCCCCCGTCGGCGACGGGTAGTGGGGACCGGAGAGAGGCAGCGTTCGTGCGTAGTCGATGGCGGTTCCCGGTTCGACGTGCCGGGCTCCCTCGCTCGGGAACCGCTCGACCGCGGCGAGACGGTCGGCGTCGCCGGACCCGTTCAGCTCGGCGGCCTCGATACCGTCCGGCGACACCGCCTCGTCGAACTCCACGCCGTCGTGGTCGTGCTCGCTGGGCTCGGTCGGTGTGGTCGCGCCCGTCGCCGTCCCGCCTGCCGGCGGTGTGTCGCCGCCCGTCCCGCCGTCGAGACAGCCGGTCCCCGGGACTGCCAGGGCCGCCGCCAGCACTCCGAGATACGCGCGTCGATTCGGCATAAAATATCGTCGCAGTCAGGGAGTAAATAACGTGGCGGTCGACGGACCCCGGCCAGCTCTCACAGCGGGGCGAGCGCTCGTCGCCGCTTCACTGCGCGTCCGCGATGGCGTCGTTCAGCGCGTCCAGCTCGGCCTGCATCTCCGCCTCGGTGTTGGGCACGTAGCCGACCTCGTCGGCGACGAGGTCCTCGTTCGCGCTCTGCTCGAGGAAGAAGCGGGCGAACTCGGCGACGTGGGCCTCGCCGAGTCGGTCGGTGTTGACGTAGGTGAACAGCGGCCGCGCAAGCGGATACTTGCCGCTCTCGGCAGTCTCGAGTGACGGTTCGACGCAGCCGTCGCCGTCGTCGATACCGACGGTGGTCACCGCGTCGCTGTTTTGCTGGTAGTACGCGAAGCCGACGTAGCCGATAGCGTACTGGTCGGACTGGACGCCCTGCACGATGGTGCTGTCCTGCTCGGTCGGCAGGTAGTCGCTCGTGTGCATGGCGCCCTCGCCGACGACTTCCCGCCGGAAGTAGTCGAACGTGCCGGACGTGTCGGCGGGCCCGTACCGCTGTATCTCCTCGTCGGGCCAGGCGCTGTCGATGTCCGCCCAGGTGGTCGCGCCGTCGGCGCGCCAGATCTGTCGCAACTGGGCGGTCGTCGCGCAGTCGAGCCAGTCGTTGTCGGTGTTGACGACGACCGTCACCGCGTCCCTCGCGAGGGTGAGCCGGTGGTACTCGACGCCGTTGTCGGCACACAGCCGCTGTTCGTCGCTCGTTATGGGCCGCGAGGCGTTGTTGAAGTCGGCATCGCCTGAACAGAATCGCTCACTGAACCCGCCGCCGGTCCCGGTCGCAACGATGTCGAAATCGACGGCGGATTCACGCTCTTTGAACCGCTCGGACACCGCCTGGGCGACGGGAAACACCGTACTGCTACCCGTGATGTCTGTGCTCCCCTGTAGAGTCGTTGCTCCGGAGTCTTCAGTCGCTGTTTCTTCGGCCGCGTTCGTGTTGGTTGGCTCGCTCGTCGCGGTGTCAGTCGGTTCGTCGTCCCCCGACCCCTCGCTCCCGTCGCTGAGACAGCCGCCAACCGCGGCCGTCAGTCCGGTCGCTACCGCGCTCAGATACTCGCGTCGGTTGGACATATCGCCACGCTCACAGCTACGAAATAAATAACGGAGGGTTTCGGCCCGGACGAAAACCCCTTAGAGCGTGGCGCGAAACGGTTCCAGCAATGAGCGACAGCGACTCGGGCGGACCGAAGCAGGTCTCGGACCCCGACTACCACAGCCAGAACCACACGGCGGCCCAGACCTGCGGCTGGACGGCCAACGCCCTGCGCGGGGAGGGGAAGTGTTACAAGTACGCCTTCTACGGCATCGAGTCCCATCGCTGTATCCAGATGACGCCCGTCGTGAAATGCAACGAACGCTGTGTCTTCTGCTGGCGGGACCACGCGGGCCACGCCTACGAACTGGGCGATGTCGAGTGGGACGACCCCGCCGCGGTCGCCGACGCGAGCGTCGAACTCCAGCGCAAACTGCTGTCGGGCTTCGGCGGCAACGACCAGGTCCCCCGCGAGGTGTTCGACCAGGCGATGGAGCCCCGCCACGTCGCAATCTCGCTGGACGGCGAACCGACTCTCTACCCCTATCTACCGGAACTCATCGAGGAGTTCCACGCACGCGACATCACCACCTTCCTCGTCTCGAACGGCACCCACCCCGAGATGTTAGCGCGGTGTGACCCGACCCAGCTGTACGTCTCCGTCGACGCGCCGGACCGGAAGACCTTCGATAGTACTGTGAAGGCCGTCGAGGACGACGCCTGGGACAGTCTCGTCGACACGCTGGACGTGCTGGCCGAGAAGGACGACACCCGGACCGTCATCCGGTCGACGCTCGTACGCGAGGAGAATATGCACCACCCCGAGTGGTACGCGGCGATGTGTGACCGCGCCGACGCCGACTTCGCGGAGCTGAAGGCGTATATGCACGTGGGTCACTCCCGCGGGCGACTGGACCGCGAGTCGATGCCCAGCCACGAGGAGATTCTGGAATTCACCGAGGCGATGGGCGAGTTCCTTCCCGACCACGACACCATCAAAGAGGTCGAGCCGTCCCGGGTAGCGATGCTCGCTCGCGATTCCGATACGTGGGTGCCCAAACTGCAGAAGGACAGCGAGTTCTGGGCGTCGGACCCGCTGGTGGAGTACTGAGGCCGCCGTCGGTCGGGGCCCCACCGCGACTCGCCCGGCCCCGAACCGAGCAGGCTAATTGTCGCCACCCCTGAGCGAGCCCGTGTCCCGTCGGCTCTACATCGTCTTCCTGTTCGCCCTCCTCGCGACGCTGTGGGGGCTGTCCTTTCTGGCTATCGAGGTCGGGCTGCGCTCGCTCGAGCCGGTGCTGTTCGCGGCCTTCCGGTATGCCATCGCCGCCGTCCTCCTGCTGGGGGTGGCGCTGGCTCGCCGAGCGGACTGGCGACCGTCGGGACGACCGGACGTCGACGCCATCGTCGGCGGCGGCGTCTTTCTGGTCGCGGGCAACGCGCTCCTCTTTATCGGCCAGCAGACCGTGCCCAGCGGCGTGGCGGCCATCATGCAGAGCCTGGTGCCGGTGTTGACCTCGCTGTGGGCGCTCGCTCTCCTCCCCGAGGAGCGCGTCTCGGCCGTCGGTGCGGTCGGTATCGCGCTCGGCTTCGTCGGCGTCGGCCTCATCGTCCGGCCGGACCCGTCGAACCTGCTGGGCGGCGACGTGGCCGGCCGCCTGCTCATCCTCGGACAGGCCGCGAGCGTCGCGCTGGGCGGCGTCATCATCCAGCGGGCCGGTCCCACGCTGGACCGGGCCGCGCTCTCGGGGTGGTCGATGGCGGTCGGGGGCGTCCTGCTGTTCGCCGTCAGCGACGCCCTCGGCGAGCCGTTCGCGCTCCCGGCCACCGCGCCCGGCTGGGCCGCCGTCGCCTATCTGGGCGTCTTCGCGACGGCGGTGGCCTTCCTCATCTACTACACGCTGCTGGAGGTCCGCGGGGCGATGGAGACATCGCTGGTCGCGTATCTCGTCCCGGTCGTGGCGACCGCCGTCGGCGTGCTGGTGCTCGAGGAGTCGGTGACGCTGCCGACCCTCGCGGGCTTCCTGCTCGTCTTCGCGGGCTTCGTCCTGCTGAAACGCCGGGCCATCGGGACGCTCCTCCGTGACGCGCGGCGCTGACGACACCCGCGTTCCAATTGTGTGACGAGTTCCACCTTCGATATGCTTATCCGAATATAGTCCATAGAACGGGTATGGCTGAATCATCGGGACAGGCCGTCGGGCGCGACGAGCTGGCGACGCTGAAGCTGCTCGCGCTGGACGGCGCGCTCGACGAGCCCACCAGGATTTCGTGTGCGGACCTCGCCGGTCGGCTCGACGCCTCGAACCAGACGGCGTCCCGGCGGCTCCAGCGTCTGGAGGACGCCGGTTTCCTCGACCGGGATATGCTGGGCGACGGACAGGTTGTTCACATCACGAGCGCGGGCGAGCGCCGCCTCCAGTCGGAGTACGCCGACTACCGCCGCATCTTCGAATCGGACGCCAGCGTCCACCTGCAGGGGCTGGTCACCTCCGGCATGGGTGAGGGACGCCACTACATCACGCTGCCGGGCTACATGAAGCAGTTCATCGAACGGCTCGACTACGAGCCCTTTGCGGGGACGCTGAACCTCGAACTGACCGAGGACAGCGTCCGCAAACGCGCCCGGCTGGGCGCGCTCGAACCGGTCACGATCGAAGGATGGGAGGACGACGAGCGCACCTACGGCCCGGCCTACTGCTACCCCGTCTCCGTCGAGAGCGGCGACGGCGAGTACGAGCCGGCCCACGTCATCGCGCCCGAACGCACCCACCACGGCGAGGAGAAGGTGGAGCTTATCGCGCCGGAGAAGCTCCGCGACGTCCTCGAACTCGAAGACGGCGACGAGGTGACCGTCCATGTCTCGGAGTGAGTCCGTGGACGCCGACACCGCAGAGGCGGCCCAGGCCGCTATCGACGCCTTCGCCCGCGGCGAGCCGGTGTTGATTCACGACGCCGCCGACCGCGAGGGCGAGACCGACATCGTCTACCCGGCGGGGTCGGTCACGCCGGCGGCCGTCGCCCGACTCCGCAACGACGCTGGCGGGCTGGTCTGTGTCGCGCTCTCGGACGCCGTCGCCGAGGCGCTCGACCTGCCGTTCATGCAGTCGGTGCTGGACCACCCCACCTCGGCCGACCACGAACTCGCCTACGACGAGCGCTCCTCGTTCTCGCTGACGGTCAACCACCGGGACACCTTCACCGGTATCACCGACGACGACCGCTCGGTGACCATCACGGAACTGGCCCACCTCGCGGCCGAGCCCGAACCCGACGCGTTCGCCGAGTCGTTCCGCTCGCCGGGGCACGTCCACCTGCTGCGGGCCGCGCCGGCGCTGCTCGCGGACCGCGAGGGCCACACGGAGCTGGGAATCGCGCTGGCGGCGGCTGCCGACCAGCCGCCGGCTGTCGTCGTCTGCGAGATGCTCGACGACGAGACGGGCGGCGCGCTCTCGCCGGCCGACGCGCGGGCGTACGCGGCCGAGGAGGGTCTCCACTACGTCGAGGGCCGGGCCATCGTCGCCGCGCTGGGCTGATTACCGGTCGTCGACCAGCGACTCCAGCTCGTCGACGGTCCGTGAGACGGATGCCGTCACGGCCGCGTCGTCCCGTTCGACCGTGACGTCGCCGACGATGCCGGCGAGCTGCGCGTCCCGGAGTTCCGACTCGGCTCGGTCGCGAAGCTGTCTGACCACGCTCGCCACGTCGCTCGCGGCGGCGGCGTCGGCCGCGGAGAGCGTCGTCTCGAGCCCCCGAACGTCGCCGTCGCGGTAGACGGCGCCGGCGAGCGTGGAGACCCGGGAAAGCGGGGTGAGGTCGATCGACCGCCCGTTGCCGCCCACGCCCGTCGGGACGGCCTCGTTCCGTCTCGGGTCGGGCAGCCGGCTGGCGAAGCGGACGGGGGCCTCGCGGGTGTCAGTGTACGCGCCCCTGAGCGGGTGGCCGACGGCCGATTTCTCCCCGTTCGTGACGTCGACCGCGTCGGAGACGGCCGCTTCGGTCCCGACGACGACGCGGTCGGTCTCGAGCGCGCCGACCCACGGGCCGTCGTCGGTCGCCGGTTCGTACACGACCGTGCCGGACTCCTCCAGCCTGGAGAAGTCGATATCGTCCATGTTTTCGATACCCGATCTGACGTCGTCGGCGCTCAGTTCCGCGCCGAGGACAACACCCGCATAGCCGTCGAACAGGTCGTCACCGTCGCCGCCGACGTCGCCGAAGACGGTCGCGCGGTGGACCGTCCCGGGGTCAGTCTCGAACTCGGACTCGACGTCGGCGAGCACCGCGTCGACGTCACGGGGCGGCTCGGCCGACAAGTCGGCCGAGCCGTACTGTGCGCGCTGTTGCAGGGCGGCGGTGCCCAGTGTTCGCATCCCGTCGTCCCGTCGGAGGACGTCGACATCCGCGTGTACGAACGCGTCCGCAGTCTCGGGGACGGCGTCTAGGGCGGTCGTCGAGGGAGCCGAACTGAGCCGGCCCGCCACCGTACCGACGGCCGCCGCCGACACGAGTCCGGCGACGGCCTGGAGGGCGTCTCGTCTCGCTAGCTGTCTCACGGGGACTACTACGCACGGCTAGACTTCAATTTACTGGAACGTATCGTGTGGAAAGCTGCGCTGGTCGCTGACGAGGACTGTGTTCGGATACCTTACGCGTCTTCTATCAGCTCTTCGAGTTCCGCTATCGTCTTCTCGAGGGAGGTCGTCACGCTCGAACCACTCTGTTCGATGGTGATGTCCGCCAGGATGTCTTCGGCGTCCCCGTCCTCTATCTCCTCGTCGAGCCTGTCTCTGACCCCGTTCAGCATCTCCGTCAGGTCTTCGGCGGCGGACTCGTCCTCGGCGTTCATCGTCACTTCCAGTCCTCGGATGTCACCGTCTCTGTACACGGTACCCGCGACCGTGTTGACGTCCTCGAGCGGGCTGAAATCGATGGAGTCGTCACCGCTCCCGCTGTTCTCCGGAACGGACCCGCTGTCGTCGGGGTCCGGCATATTGGTGGCAAACCGGAAGGGCGCCTCTCGGGTACTCGTGTACGCCTCTTTGAGCTCGCCCTCGAGGGGGTCCTCGTCACCGTTCTTGACGTCGATAGCGTCGTGGACGGCGTCCTCAGTTCCGACGACTATTTGATCCGACGGCAGCGCACCGACCCACGGGCCGCCTTCCTCTTCGGGTTCGTAGACGACCGACCCCGAGTGCTCTGCCTCTTCGAAGTCGATGTTATCCGCGTTCTCGAGGCTGTCCTTGATGTTCTCGGCAGTCAGGTCCGCGTCGATTATCGCGGCACCGTACTCCTCGAACGTCTCGTAGTCGCTCCCACCGAACTCACTGAACGCGGTTATCTCGTGGAGTTTCGTCGGGTCGATCTCCGACTCGTCTTCGAACTCTGCGAGTACCTCGTCGAAGTCCTCCGGTCCCTCGTAGTAGTCGGACTCGGACCGCCTATCCAGATACGCGTTGGTCAGGGTCTCGACGCCGCTGTCCTCCCGGATGACGTCGATGTTCGCGTACATCAGCGCGTCCGCGTTCTCGGGAATCGCGTCGAGTGCCCCCGACGAGCCACCGATGAACGGAACCGAGTCCAGACAGCCAGCCGTGCTCCCCACCGCGGCCACTGACGCGAGACCGGCGGCAGAACGGAGCAGATCTCTTCGTCGTACTTCTTCCATAGGGCCTTAAAATCCATGCTCGAACTCCAATTTATTGTCACTATCGAACGATGTAATCGCAGTGACTATCCGTGAACCTGACCGCTCGAGACGCTAGCGGGGAAGCGCGCGCCGAGTTCGCTCTCCGTCCCGACCGGCACCGTCTTCCGAATCGACCTCGACAACGGCGACGCACTCCAGCCCGCGAGCGGTGTCATGCGGTTCCCGGAAGACGCTAGTCGCGACCTTGTGGCGGCGACGTCGTCGGTAGGTTCGGCGGCAACGGACCGGTCGGCCACCCGTGACGGCGGGACCGTCAGGGTCACAGGGCGCTACAGCTGGGCGGCGCTCGCCGCGTTCGAGGAAACTCTCGCCGACCTGCTGTAATCCGACCGTACCCGTCCTCGGCGCGGCTATTGCAGGTTTTCTGGCGTTCGGGCGCCGGGGCCAGCACACGCTCCGTGTCGGATAAGCACCACTTGTCGCCGATACCGTCCGCACTGGGACGAGCTTACCGGTCGCTACGGCGGCAATAACAAACCGTATTTGCGACAGGGTGTCGTCCGTATGGAACCGGATTCCAATAGCTACCGAGCATCGTATCGCCGACTCGCCACACTGGCGGTCGTCCTGAGTCTCGCGCTGGTACCGCTTACCGGACTCGGTGCCGCACAGCAGGCCGGCAACCAGTCTGCGGCAGGAAACCAGTCCTACGTCGCCATCCAGGGCGACGAGTGTACCCCCATCTCCTCGTTCTCGGACAACGAGTCCGCGATCGAGTACTACGACTACCGACTTCCGGAGAACTACTCGGACAACCCCTATGCCAACGCGACGGGGAGCGCCTTCGGGTCCGAGGGGACGATAGACCTCCAGGAGCCAAACGGCAGCATCGTCTTCCTCTACACCGACACCACGGAGGACAGCACCTACCTCGTCTTCGTCAACGGCCAGGAAGCCAACAACGAATCGACGGGCGGCGCGGCCACGTTCGAGATTACCGGCCTCCCCGAGGACGGGAACTGGACGGTCCGTGACGACGACTACAACGACACCACGAGCGTCGACAACTGGTCGGTTACCAACACGACGACGACCGTCGACTGGATCTGGTCCGACGCGGCCACCGACGGCGGCGTCTACTCCGGCATCGACAACGACACCAACGTCACCGTCGACCCGGCGTTCAACGAGGAGGCCGAGCTGTTCGGCCAGAACGGTAACGGCACCGTCGAAACGTGGCAGGTCCTCTCGAACGAGAGCGACAACGTCACCCGGACGGAGCTGGACCTGAACGAGTCGCTCCAGATCGCGGGCGGCACCTGTGACGACCCCGCGGCCGGCGACACCACCGACGACACTGATACCGACACGAACGAGACGAACGAGACCGCGACGGTCAACTTCGAGGACCAGGAGTCCGACGGCACGAGCGTGACGGTCGACAACGTCACCGTCCCCCGTGACGGCTACGTCGCCATCCACAACGACAGCCTGCTCGACGGTGACGCCGTCGGCAGCGTGGTCGGCGTCTCCGACTACCTCGAAGCCGGCGAGTACGACAACCTCACCGTCGAGCTGTTCGACGTGCCCGGCGCCGACTTCAACGAGTCCGAGCTGACGGAGAACCAGACGCTCATCGCGATGCCACACGAGGAGACGACCGGCGACGAGAGCTACGACTTCGTCAGCAGTAACGGCACCGACGACGGCCCCTACACCGCGGACGGGGCGGCGGTGACCGACGACGCGGATATCACCCTCGTCAACGACACGAACGTCACTGACGACAACGTTACGGACGACAACGTCACCGATGATAACGTCACTGACGACAACGTTACGGACGACAACGTCACCGATGATAACGTCACGGACGACAACGAGACGGACGACAACGTCACCGATGACAACGTCACGGACGACAACGAGACGGACACGCCGGAGGACAACGAGAGCGGCGGTCCGCTCATCCCACCGGCAGACGACGGTAACGAGACGGACACGCCGGCAGACGACGGTAACGAGACGGACACGCCGGCCGACGACGGTAACGAGACGGACACGCCGGCAGACGACGGTAACGAGTCGGGCGGTCCCCTGATTCCACCCGTCGAGTAAGCGCCGACCGCTCGCAGTTCTTTTTTGTGCCGCTGGCGACGCCCCAGCACGTGCGCCCGTCGGCGGGCTGGGACGGCTCCGCCGACTTCGATAGCGCCCCCATCCTGTAGGCCATCCTTGTGAGACGTCCCCATACTGACGGCCCGCTGGCCGGCCGTTTTGCCCCGCGCTCGGTATCAGTGTAAGTCCGACTTTCGCGGCTCTCTGGTCCGCTATCTCGGTAATAACAATCTCGTCCCGCCCACCAGGGTCAGTATGGAACAGCTGCTCAAACACTGGTCGTATCGCCGCGCTACGACGGTAGTCGTCGTGTGCACACTCGTCCTGGTCCCGCTGACCGGCCTCGGCGCGGGCCAGACCGGCGCCACACAGTCGTTCGTCGCCGTGCAGAACGGCGAGTGTATCCCACTGAACTCGTTCTCGGGCGACGAGTCGGCGCGCGCGTTCTACGACTACCGGCTCCCGAGCCAGTTCTCGAACAACCCCTACAGCAACACCACTGGTGACGCGTTCGGTTCGGTGGGAACGACTGCCCTCCAGCGGGCCAACAGCAGCGCCCTCTCCGTCTACACCGACACGCAGGGAACGGCGGCCTCGGGTGACGACACGACTAGCCTCGTGTTCGTCCACGGCGCCCAGGGGAACGCGAGTTCGACCGGCGGCGCGGCCAGCTTCAATATCACCGGTCTCCCCGCGGACGGGAACTGGACGGTCCGCGACGACGACTACGACTCCCCGTCGGTCGTCGACAACTGGGACGTCACCACCACGGAGTCAGTCGTCGACTGGGTCTGGTCGGCGGCGTCCACCGACGGTGGCGTCTACTCCGGCCTCGACGACGACTCGGCCGTCGTCGTCCGCCCGTCGTTCAACGACGAGGCGACGCTGTCAAACGCCACTGACGGCACCGTCGAGCGGTGGGAGGCCGTCTCGAACGGGCAGAACACCAACACGCGGACCCAGCTCGACCTGAGCGAACCGCTGCTCATCGTCGCGGGAACCTGTGGCGACGGCGGTGGCGATGGTGACGGTGACGGCGGGGCCGACGTCGACGACGAGGACGAGATAGTCTGCCCGGAGGGGACGGTTCCACAGCGGGTCAACGTCTCGACGACGGACCTTGTCAACGACACGACTCAGACCGAGACCGCGACCAGCGTCCCCGGACAGACGAACAACACGTCGGGCCAATCGACGGTATCCGCGATAATCTGTGTGGACGAGACACAGAACGTCACGACGCCGAACGAGACGGTGACGCCGAACCAGACGACGACGCCGAATCAGACGGTGACGCCGAACCAGACGACGACGCCGAACCAGACGACGACGCCGAACCAGACGACGACGCCGAACCAGACGACGCCGAACGAGACTGCAACCCCGGTTTCGCCACCGGGTAGTCCCACTACGCCCGGTGACGAGGGGAGTCCCACCACGCCCGGTGGGGCGGACGGCACGCCAGGGGCTGCCGACGGGACGCCGGCTGACGACGATACCCCACCGGCCGACGACGGGACGCCGGGCGACGAGGACGGGACGCCGGCTGACGACGATGGTACGGCCGCTGGGCCGGACGGGGACGACGGTGCAGATGGTACCGACGGCGCGGACGGGACGAACGGTGGTGACGGCGCGGATGGCGGTGACGGAGCGAACGGCGGCGACGGTGGCGATGGGGCAAACGGCGGCGACGGCGGTGATGGTGCAGATGGCGGTGACGGTGCCGACGGCGGCGATGGAGCGAACGGCGGTGACGGAGCGAACGGCGGTGACGGTGGCGACGGCGGCGATGGAGCGAACGGTGGCGACGGTGGCGACGGCGGTAATGGAAACGGCGGCGACGGTGACGGCGGCGACGGTGACGGCGGGAACGGAAACGGCGAGAACGGCGAGGGTAGCTAACGCCCGCGTACCCCCTCGTCGACCGTGTGGTCGTGAACCGACGGCACGGACCGTCAACACTCTTAACCGAGGACTTCAATGGGGTAGGTATGACACGCGAAGAGCCGTTCGTCGGTATTCTCGTGAGCACAGCGAACGAGAAGACGGCGAGGAAACGAACGGATGTGAGTGGACTCGCCGGTACTGATAGTCGCCGAGTGACGCGGGGGGCGACAGCATGAGCGGTCGCCCGGAGATGTTCGAGGGCGTCGACGAGATCTGGCTCGACGGGGAGTTCGTCGACTTCGAGGACGCACAGATTCACGTCCTCACCCACGCGCTGCACTACGGCACCGGCGTCTTCGAGGGGGTTCGCTGCTACGAGACCGAGGAGGGCCCCGCTATCTTCCGCTGGGAGGAACATCTGGACCGTTTCTACGACTCCGGCGACGTCTACGACCTCGATATTCCCTTCGAGAAGTCCGAACTCACCGAAGCCACGGAGGAGCTCATCCGCCGCGAAGGGCTGGACTCCTGTTACATCCGCCCCATCGCGTTCTACGGCTACGGGCCGCTGGGACTGAACCCCGGCAAGTCCCCGGTGCAGGTCGCACTGGCGGTGTGGCCCTGGGGCGCCTATCTGGGTGACGAGGCCCTCGAGGAGGGCGTCGACGTGGCCGTCTCCTCCTGGCGCAAGTACGCCTCCAGCCAGATACCGACCAACGCCAAGACCACCGGGACCTACGTCAACAGCGTGCTGGCCTCTCAGGAGGCCAAGGCCAACGGCTACGCGGAGGCCATCGTCCTCAACAAGGAGGGCAACGTCGCCGAGGGCCCCGGCGAGAACATCTTCCTCGTGCGCGACGGCGAGATATACACCACCGGCCTCGCCGAGTCCATCCTCGACGGTATCACTCGCCAGACGGCCATCGAGCTGGCCGAGGACATGGGCTACGTGGTCCACGACGAGGCGACCATCTCGCGTGGCGAGCTCTACACCGCCGACGAACTGTTCTTCACGGGCACTGCGGCGGAGGTCACGCCCATCCGGAGCGTCGACGACAACGAGATCGGCGCGGGAACCAAGGGCCCGGTCACCGACGACATCCAGACGGCCTTCTTCGAGCTGGTGGAGTCGGGCGACCGCGAGGAGTGGTTCCGCTACATCTGAGGTCGCTACAGCTAGTCGTCTTCGCCCGCTATCGGAATCGTCTGTTTTCTGTCGTTCGTGTCGCCGAAGCCGGCCGAGAGGATGCGCGTCAACGCGTCCTCGACGCGTTCGTCGGTCTCCTCGTACTCGTGGGACTCGACCTCGATGACGTAGCCGGTAGTGATGTTCGGCGCGGTCGGCAAGAAGAGCACGTCGCGGCCGTCGTCGGTCGTCTTGCCGGTCTTGAACGCCGTCATCCGCATCCCGTCCCACACTTCCAGTTTGACCGGCGCCTGGAGCTCGTCGGTCCCCCCGACGGCCGTCTCGACCGCCATCTTCGAGGCGTTGTACACCACACGCAACCCCGGGACCTGATTCATCGCGTCGTCGAGGGTCTGTTCTACGAAGTCGCCGAAGGCCGTCCGCATCAGGTACCCGACGGAGAAGACGATGAGGATAAAGAGAACCATTGCGACGGAGACGCGGGCGAATTCGACGGTCTGCGTGGTGATGGCGTTCTCCGGGACGCCGAGCGCCGCGAGCAGCTCCGGTCTGATGGCGGGGACGATGCCCGACGCCGAGGCGAGGATGCTGTATAGATAGACGATGATGTACGTCGTGACGAGTATCGGCAAGAGGATGATGAGACCGCTGGCGAAGTCCCGCTTCCACGACGAACCCGAGGCCATACTCCCACCTGTCGGTGATAGATTATGAGCCCTTTCCTTTCTACCCGCCTGCGATGGCCCGCAGCGCGAAGCGGGCGTTCTCCTTGCGTTCGCGCACCCGTCGCCAGAAGTACGACGGCCACGCGCTGCCGTAGGGGGCGTACTGCCAGACGTCACAGGCCCCGGCGAGGTCGTACTGGGCCCCTTCTCGGACGCCCATCAGCATCTGGACCTCGTATGGGGTGCCGTGTTCGGCGTGGAGGTCCGCGGCGAGGGTGCATATTGCGGGGTCGTGGCTGCCGACCGCGATGCCGTCGTCGAACTCCCGAAACATGAATTCGAGGTCCTCCCGGTAGGCCTCGTCGACCTGCGACTTCTTGGTGTAGGCCACCGACGCCGGCGGGTCGTAGGCCCCCTTGACGAGCCTGACCTTCCCGGGGCAGTCGGCGAGCCGCTCGAGGTCCAGCGCCGTCCGACGGAGGTTCGACTGGAGACAGAGCCCCATCCCGCCGCCCCGCTCACGGCGTCGCCGTTCGCCCGTGTCGTGGGGCGAGGCACCACGTTGCTCACGCACGTACTCCTCGAACGTGTCCAGCGTCGCGTCCACCGTCGTGTGGTCCTCCATGTCGACCCAGACGAACACGCCGTGGTCGGCGCCGGCGGCGGCGACGCGGGCGAGGTTCTCACGGAAGACGTCCTCGTCGACGTCGAGTCCGAGCTGGGATGGTTTGACCGAGATACAGGCCCGCAGGTCGCTCGCGCCGATGTCAGCGACCAGCCGCTCGTAGGCCACCGTGTCGGCGTCGGCGGGGGCCCGCTCGTGGTAGTGCTCGCCCAGCCGGTTACAGATGACGCCGACGCCGTGTTCGTTCTCCCGTCTGGCGTGGTCCAGCACCGAGGCGGTCGACTCCCCGGCCACGAAGCGGCTCGCGACTGGCGGCAACATAGGTAATATTTGCCGCCCAGGATCCAAGAGTGTTGTCGTTCCTACGGGTTCGCCGGCCAAAGCCACATCGATTAAGACAGCGCCGCGTGACGGCGCGCATATGGACATAGTCGGGGTCGTCGTGACCGCGGTCTGGGCGATGTTGCCCGCGTACGTGCCCAACAACGTCGCCGTGCTGGCGGGCGGCGGCAAACCGATAGACGGCGGCCGAACGATGGGCGGCCGACGCGTCCTCGGCGACGGGAAGACCCAGCGGGGGACCGTCGTCGGGACGGCGGCCGGTCTCGGCCTCGCACTCCTGCTGTCGGCGATCGCACCGACGCTGAGCGGCCTCGTCGGCACGCGGCTGCCGACCTTCCCCGTCCTCGCAGCGCTGGGGCTCGCCTTCGGTGCGATGCTGGGCGATATCGCGGCCTCGTTTCTCAAGCGCCGGACCGGTCGGGAGCGGGGCGCGGCTTTCCCCGGGCTGGACCAGCTCGACTTCGTCGTCGGTGCGCTGGCCTGCGTCTGGGTGCTGGCTCCCCAGTGGACCACAAAGGTGTTCACCGGGCCGGTGTTGCTCGTCGTGCTCGTCCTCACGCCGCTGTTTCACGTCGTCACGAACGTCGGCGCTTACGCGGTCGGGCTGAAAGACGAGCCATGGTGAGGAGCACGCGTCGCTGCGCACCTCGTTTCCTGCATACGTACGCCCCCTTTCTGGTTCTCTGACCGCTCTCTCGCTGAACACGAACACCTCCTTGCGTGAAGTGATGTGCTTTTCACAGCGGCCGCGTGAAGAGGGTGTATGAACGTATCCGGGGACACACTGCGACTCGCGACACGCGGCTCCGACCTCGCCCTTCGACAGGCCGCCACGGTCCGCGATTCGCTCGCGAGCCGGCGGCTCACGGTCGAACTCAGCGAGGTCGAGACGACGGGTGACCAGCTCACCGACGAGCTCATCCACCGGCTGGGCAAGACGGGTGCCTTCGTCCACAGCTTAGACGAGAAGGTGCTGGCCGGCGAACTCGACGCTGCCGTCCACTCGATGAAAGATATGCCGACCGAACGGCCCGACGAACTGGTCGTCGCCGGCGTGCCCGAACGCGCCGCCGCCGAGGACGTGCTGGTGACGCCCGACGGTATCGACCTCGAGGATCTGCCGGAGGGGAGCGTCGTGGGCACGTCGAGCCTCCGCCGGAAGGCCCAGTTGCTCGCGGAACGGCCCGACCTGTCGGTCGAGCCCCTTAGGGGCAACGTCGACACCCGAATCGAGAAGCTCCTCGCCCCGTCGCTCCAGGCGGAACACCAGGAACGCCACGAGGCCGAACAGGAGCGCAAGGGACAGACCGGTGACCCCGACGACGAATACGAACACCCCTACGAGCAGGACGTCGAGGCGTGGTTCAACGGCCTCGCCGAGCTGGAACGCCGCGCGCTGGAACGCGAGCCCGACACGGAGTACGACGCCATCGTGCTGGCGAAGGCCGGGCTGGACCGCGCCGGACTGACCCACCACGTCGGGACCACAGCGCTCGACCCCGAGCAGTTCGTCCCGGCGCCGGGCCAGGGCGCCCTGGCGGTGACGGCCGTCGACGGCGACCTCGCCGCCGACATCAAGGACCGCCTCGACGACACCCAGGCCCGCGTCGAGACCACCGTCGAACGGACGGTTCTGGCCGAACTCGGCGGCGGCTGTGTCGCGCCCATCGGCATCCACGCCCGCCTCGCCGGCGGCGTCGTCAGGACCAACGTCCGGGTGCTCTCCCAGGACGGCACCGAGAACATCCAGGTCACTCGCGACCTCCCCGTCGAACGCCACATCTCGGCCGCCCAGGAGCTCGCGGCGGAGCTGGCCGACCGGGGCGCGGACGACCTCATTCGGGCCGCACGCCGGGACAGCGAGGGCGCCGACGACGACGCCGCGACCGCTCGGGAGGAAGACGAATGAGCGAAAAAACACACGAGGGCAAGAGCGAATCGACGATCGGGAAGGTGTATCTCGTCGGCTCCGGCCCGGGCGACCCGGACCTGCTGACGGTGAAGGCAAAGCGCCTGCTGGAAGAGGCCGACCTGGTGCTTCACGACAAGCTCCCCGGCCCCGAAATCCTGGGGATGATTCCCGAAGAGAAGCGTGAGGACGTGGGGAAACGGGCCGGCGGCGAGTGGACGCCCCAGGAGTACACCAACACCAGACTCGTCGAGACCGCCCAGCAGGGCAACGTCGTCGTCCGGCTCAAGGGCGGCGACCCGACCGTCTTCGGCCGCGGCGGCGAGGAGATGGTCCACCTGGCGAACAACGGTATCCCGTTCGAAATCGTCCCCGGCATCACGAGCGCCATCGCCGGGCCGGAGGCGGGTGGCATCCCGGTCACGCACCGAGACTACGTCTCCTCGGTCTCCTTCGTCACGGGCCACGAGGACCCGACGAAAGACGAGTCGGCGGTCGACTGGGAAGCGCTGGCAAACACCGGCGGGACCATCGTCGTCCTGATGGGCGTCGGCAAACTGCCCGGCTACACCGGTGAACTCCTGAAGTACGGGATGGACCCCGACACACCCGTGGCGCTCATCGAACGGGCGACCTGGCCCGACCAGCGCGTCGCCACGGGCACCCTCGACACCATCGTCGACGTGCGCGACAGCGAGGGTATCGAACCGCCCGCTATCACCGTCATCGGCGAGGTCGCCGGCGAACGCGAGCGGGTCGTCGAGTTCCTGGAGGGGGCCTGATGCGGGAGGCGCCACGGCTGCGGGTCGCGGCGTTCCGGCCCGACGACGAGCGACTCGCCGACGCCGTCGAACTGCTGGAATCGCTGGGCGCCGACCCCGTCCCGGACCCGATGCTCGCCGTCGAACCAACCGACGCGGCCCCGCGCGAGGACTGTGATTTCGTCGTCCTGACGAGCAAGACCGGCGTCGAACTGGCCGCCGAAGCCGGCTGGGCGCCGGGCGAGGCGACCGTCTGTGCCATCGGCGAGTCGACCGCCGAGTCGTTGCGAGAGGCGGGATACACCGTCGACGTCGTGCCCGAAGAGTTCTCCTCGACCGGCCTGGTCGAGGCGCTGGCGTCCGAGGTGGCCGGCGCCCGTGTCGAGGTCGCCCGCTCGGACCACGGGTCGAGCGTGCTGACCGCCGGACTCGAGGCCGCCGGCGCGTACGTCCACGAGACCGTCCTCTATCGGCTCGTCAGACCAGCCGAGTCGGGCGAGTCGGTCGAACTCGCCGCGGCGGGCGAACTCGACGCCGCGCTGTTTACCTCCTCGCTCACCGTCGAACACTTCCTCGACGCGGCCGAGGAACGCGGTATCCGGGACGGTGCCCTCGAAGGACTGAAAGATGCGACGGTCGGGACTATCGGAAATCCCACGAAGGAAACCGCGGAGGGGTCCGGGATTTCCGTCGACGTCGTCCCCGAGCGAGCCGACTTCGAGACGCTGGCCTGCGAGGTCGTCGAGGCGGCCGCACCGACCCACCACGAGTAGCGGACGCCGACGGAGGGGGCCAGTCGGCCGACAGTCTCAGTCCGCCGGCTCGGTCGCCCGCTCCTCGCCGTCCAGCTCGGCCCGCAGCGAGTCGAGTTCGTACTCGACGGACCGCTCCGTCGAGAGCCGGTCCAGCTCCCGGTCGATGTCGTCGCCGTCGTCGAGGACGTTCTCCAGCTGGCCGCTCTCCTCCAGTTCCTCCAGCGCCTCGGCGCGGGCCTCCATCCGTTCGGTGCGCTCGGTGGCGCGCTCCATCGTCCGACCCACGTCGTCCATCGTCTCGCCGACGCCGGTGAATGCCTCGGAGACCCTGGCCGACGCTTCGGCGGCTTCGTAGCGGGCCTTGACCGTCTCCTTGTGCGTACGGAACTGCTCTATCTGGCTCGCCAGCTCGGCCCGCTTGCCGACCAGGCGGTCCTGGGTCTCCTGGAGGTTCGCTATCTGGTCGCTGAGCTCGGTAATCTGGGAGACGTGGGCCTGCTTCTTCTCCAGGGCGCGCCGGGCGAGGTCCTCGCGGTCCTGGCCCAGCGCCGTCCGGGCCTGGCCGTCGTACTTTTCGACGTTCTCGCGGAGCCGCCGGCGGTGTATCTCCAGGCGCTTCTTCTGGGTCGTCACGTCGGCGACGCCCCGCGTGACTCGCTGGAGTTCGTCGCGCAACTGCTCGTAGGAGTAGTCGAGTTCGGTCGCGGGGTCCGAGGCCCGGTTCAACAGCGCCGACAGCTTCGAGCGGATGGCGAAGCCGAGTCGGCCGAGCAGGCTCATCGGGACACCTCGGGCGTACCGCGGGGATGATTCATACGCCAGTGTAGAAGTGACAACAAGATAATGGCATCGGGCGGGCTACCGCCGTTCGTGCAAACTCGACACTCCGGATAAAAGTCGTCTGGTCTCGGTTAACGGATAATACTGTTCAGTAACAGCAGATGAACGTGCCAGCTTATTACCACTCTCCGTTTATTGATATGACAGCCAGTCGTACCGTTCCGTATCGATGCTTCGACTCCTCCCGGCTGTCGACGTCGTATCGGGCGGGACCCCGATGCCAGATGGCGGGCCGGCGGCCCCGCCGACCGACGGGGGACGGCGGCGCTGATGGCCGAGGACTGGCCAGTCGTCGGGCTCCTCGCCGTGGTCGGCCTCGTCCTGCTGGCGACGGCCGGGGTGGCGCTGACCGGCGTCTTCGGGCTGTTCGGTGCCGGCGAGACGGGACCACCGACCGAGTCGGCGCCGGTCCCGACGCCCGCGACAGCGGCAGACGGGACTGCCAGCCAGTCGTTCACCCTCGACACGCGCGAGGTCGACGCGTGTGGAATGCTGTGTCGCAACGTGACCTCAACGGTGACCAACGAACAGTCTACAGCCGCACGTGACGTGACTATCCGAACGCGTCTCTACGCCGGCAACGACACCGACGGCGAGGTCCGATGGCGGGGGACCGAGCGGGTGGACCGCATCGGCGCCGGTGAGACCTACGTGACGACACAGCGCGTCGAACTCTCCATGGACGCCGCCCTCGCGGTCCGTGACGCCGACGGCTGGGTGACGATTCGCACGACGGTCGAGACCGCCGACCAGTCCGTCACGATAACCGACCGCCGCGAAGTGGCCTGACGCGTCGGCTTCGACCGCCGCGAAGTGGCCTGACGCGTCGGCTTCGACCGCCGCGAAGAGGCTTGACGCGTCGGCTTCGACCGCCGCGAAGTGGCCTGACGCGTCGGCTTCGACCGCCCCGACGGGTTCGTATGAAGCTTTTTATCCGGGGGCGCGCCTACCTCGCCACGATGAGTGTTCCCGTCCCCGCCCTGGCCGACCGCGCGACAGCGTCCGCCGACCGCCTTCGCGCGGCCGACCGCGTGCTGCTCGCCTCCCACATCGACGCCGACGGGCTGACGAGCGCGGCCATCGCCACGGCGGCGCTGGCGCGGGCGGGCGTCCCCGTCGAGACGGTGTTCAAGAAGCAACTGGACGCCGACGAGATAGCGTCTATCGCGGCGAGAGACGAGGAGACGGTGCTCTTTACCGACTTCGGCTCCGGGCAGTTAGACGTCATCTCCGAGCACGTCGCAGCGGGCGACTTCGAGGCCGTCGTCGCCGACCACCACCAGCCCGCCGACCCGGCTGCGTGTCACCCCGACGCCGTCTACGAGACCGACGGCTACGCCGACTTCGACTACCACTGCAACCCGCTGCTCGTCGGCATCAACGGGGCCTCGGAGCTGTCGGGCGCGGGGGCGGCGTACGTCCTCGCCCGGGCGCTGGAACCCGGCGACGGCGACAACCGCGACCTCGCGGCGCTGGCGGTGGTCGGCGCCGTGGGCGATATGCAGGCCGTCGGCGGCGAGCTCGTCGGGGCCAACAGCGGTATCGTCGAGGAGGGCGTCACGGCCGACGTGCTACGCGAGGGGACCGACCTCTCGCTGTACGGCAAGCAGACACGCCCGCTCCCGAAACTGCTCGAGTACGCGACGGAGGTCCCGATTCCGGGTATCTCGAACGACCAGGCGGGCGCGACTCGCTTCCTGGAGGAGCTCGGGCTCGACCTGAAACGGGCGGGCGAGTGGCGTACCTGGGCGGACCTCACCGACGACGAGCGCCAGACCGTGGCCAGCGCGCTGGTCCAGCGCGCGGTCAAACGCGGCGTCCCCGCCGGCAAGATAGAGTCTCTGGTGGGGACGACCTACACGCTGACCGCCGAGCCAGCTGGCACCGAGCTCCGGGACGCGAGCGAGTTCTCGACGCTGCTGAACGCCACCGCACGCTACGAGCGGGCCGACGTGGGGCTGGCGGTCTGTCTCGGCGACCGGCAGGCGCCCCTCGAGCAGGCCCGCAAACTGCTGGCGAACCACCGCCGGAACCTCTCCCAGGGGCTGGATCTGGTCAAAGAGCGGGGTATCACCCACGCCGAGCACGTCCAGTACTTCGACGCCGGCGGCGCCATCCGCGAGACCATCGTCGGTATCGTCGCCGGGATGGCGCTGGGAACCAGCGGTGTGGACGCGGACAAACCGATCATCGCCTTCGCCGACGCCGACGGCGAGACGAAGGTGTCGGCGCGGGCGACCGGCCCGCTCGTGGGCCGGGGCGTCGACCTCTCGGTGGTGATGGGCGAGGCCGCCCGCTCGGTCGGGGGTGACGGCGGGGGCCACGACATCGCCGCCGGCGCGACCGTGCCGGCGGGCGAGGAGGCGGCCTTCGTCGAGGCCGCCGACGATATCGTCGCCGACCAGCTCGGGTGAGAGGGGTTGTGCTCCGTGTCGACCGCTGAGTCGGCACTGGCCGGAGATAATCGACGGCGTTCCGTATGGGGCCGGCAACAAGAGCTATTAGTTCTCACATACGATAATCGGCCGAATGGACCGACGCGTGCTGTTCGACGCGCTGCTGGTCGTCGTCGGGGGGCTCCTCGCCTACACGGAGACGTTCGGCTTTGCCGACCCGCGGGCCACCATCCGGCAGATACTCGCGATTCTCGCGACGCTGGACGTCCGCGTCTATCTGGTTCTCAGCGGCCTCTTCGGTATCGCTTTCGTCGGCTACCTCGTCGTCTACCTGCCACAGAAGGACGCCCGGACCATCCGACCGCGCTAATCGAACGCCCGCGAGGACCCGCCTCGCGGCGTGACTCCGTACCATCTTTATCCCGGGCGTCCCTCCTCCCGGCCAATGAGTGAGTTCGACCCCGAACAGTTCGAGGACAAGTACGCGAACTACTTCCCACAGCTCCAGAAGGCGTATCAGCAGGCCTTCGAGGTGATGAACGACCGATACGACTCCGAACTCGTCCACGCCATCGACCAGCAGGTGTTGAACGAGTCCGAGCCGTTCTACGACGAGGACCGCGGCTTCTACGTCGAACTCCCCGAGAACCCGGCCGACCGGCTCACGGCCGTCATCGTCGACGACGAGAAGCTCTCGGTCGTCCTGGAGGAGTACGTCGACAGACTCGAAGTCGAACTGCACGAGATATTCGGCGTCGAGCGCTGAAAAAAAGTAGTTACGGTCGTTCGTTACGGCAGGGTCGGCGTCGTCGGTGGCGGCGTGGTCTCGTTACCACCGCCGCCGAACCCACCGTCATCGCCACCGCCGAAGTCGCCACCGCCGAACCCACTGCTTCCGGGGGCGTCTTCGGGCGATTTGTCACCGGAGACGAGGAAGTCGAGCAGGTTCCCGACCAGCACTTCGTTGTCGGCGTGGTAGACGTACTCCTGGTCTACGATGCTCGAATCGCCGACAGCCACGAGGTTGCCGGTCTGTGTCATCACGGTGTAGTCGGCCGACCGACGGGTCGTCGACTGCGTCGTCCCGTCGGTGGCGGTCAGCACCGCCTGGCCGCCGTTGATACCGACGGACTCGTGCATGACGACCCGGTCGACGCCCTCGGTGAGATCCGAGCTACCGGACGGCGTCGCGTAGATGTTGCGGTAGTTGTTGGCGTTGTCAACCCCGTTGTACAGGTAGCCGTTGTCGTAGGACAGCCCGTACTCGTTGGTGAGGGGCAGCAGTGGTTTCGGCGGGCCGAAGCTGGCCCCGGAGCCCAACAGGCCGCCGAGGGCCGCCGTTGTTCCGCCCTGTGGCTCGTTCATCAGGACGACGCGACCACCAGCGTCAGTGAAGGCCTGCAGCCCGGCGATATCCGACTGGGCGGCCGGACCACTGGCGCCGATGAGGATGTAGGCGTCGGCCTCGCTGAGCGTGCTGTTGAGACCGAAGCCGGAGCCGCCGGAGCTGTACCGGACGGTCGCCCCGTTCTCGGTCAGCGTGTTGGCGATTGGCGTCACCGTCTCGGGCGTGACGCTGGAACTGTAGGTGGTGTCGATGACGACGACCTGCCCCTCGGCGTCTTCGGACATCGATATCTCGCCGCTCTCGTCGGGGACCTCCGCGACCGCATCGCCGGTGTTGAACGCCGAGGCGTTCGCATCGTCGACCGCCGGGGCCGAATTGCCACCGACCGCACCGAGTGCGACCGACCCGATGGCAACTGCCAGCACGAGCGCGCCGAGGAAGACGCCGACGCGTTTGCCGACGTCACTCATCGCGAACACCTCCCTGGTCGGTACTGTTGTACAGGACGTTCTCGTTCTCGAGGGTACCAAACAGCATGAAGAACCTGATTCTGTCGATGCCGTTGTCGTTCATCGGTGCCTGTTCGACCGTCACGTTACCGCTGGTCGCGTCGGACCCGTTCAGCCCTAACAGACTCGTCGTCTGGGGCTGTGCGGGGTCGCGGTAGCTCACCTGGTAGTCCGAGACACCGGCGTCTTCTGCGGCCGCCGCGATGGCGTCCTCGGTGTTCCCGATTTCGTCCGCGTAGCCGGTGTTGACTGCGCGGCCACCGACGAAGATGGTCGCCTCCGCGACGGTCTCACGGGGGACGGTGAGGTTCTCGCCGCGCTCTTGCATCACCGAGCCGACGAAAGAACGCTGCATCGACTCGATGGCGGCGTACCACTCGTCCTGGGTCATCGCACCGGCCTTGTCGGGTCCGGTCGTCACGCCCGGTGGGAGACCGCTACTCGCCGGGACGCTCGCTCTGACCCCGACGCTGCCGACGAGGCTCCCCGGTGTGACGAAGATTTTGTCACTCGGGATGGCGGTGTAGTACGCGCCGGAAGCGGCGGTGTCGCCGACGCTCGTGTACACCGGCTTCTCGTCGGAGAGTCGTTTGACAGCCATGTACATCGATTCGCTGGCCGCGGCACTGCCGCCGGGGCTGTTGACACTGAGTACGACCGCTTTGACCGAATCGTTCTGCCGGAGCTCACGGAGCTCCTGGACGGTATCCTGGGCGGACGAACTCGTTATCGGTTCGTCGATACTCACCACGACGACGTGGTTCTCGTTGCTGTCCGCGACTGCCACCGCATACGGTGCCACTGCGGCGCCGATGAGGAGGGCGACGATCGCGAGGACTGTGTACGACTGGAGGGCAGTCGCCACATAGTTATCAATTGGGTTATTCATATCGCCTACGTTTCCCGCGTGACACGTCTGGATAATAAAACTATCTGGATACTACGAGCGTGTATCTGATAACTACGGTGACGGCTCGCTCTGACGCCGATATGGCAAGGTTCCTTACGCTCGCCCCGTAAGCGCCGATATGGACCAACGGACGCCGCCCCAGACCGAGGAGGGCTGGTACGTGCTCCACGACTGTCGGCGCGTCGACTGGGACGCCTGGCGCGACGCCCCCCAGCGGGCGCGTGACCGGGCGCTCGCCGAAGGCATCGACTTCCTGGAGGGGTACGAATCGCTGGCTGATTCGGACGAAGGTCAGACGGCCGTCTACACAGTCATGGGACACAAGGCCGACCTGATGATACTCCATCTGCGGCCGACCATGGCCGACCTCGACGCCGCCGAGCGCCACTTCGAGCAGACGGAGTTTGCGGCCTACACCGAGCGGGCGTTTTCCTACGTCTCGGTAACGGAGGCCTCGGGCTACACCGAGAAGGCCCGGGAGTACTTCGAGGGCGAGGTCGACGACGATTCGGGCCTCGCACAGTACATCCAGGGGCGGCTCCACCCCGACGTACCCGACGAGGAGTTCGTCTGTTTCTACCCGATGAGCAAGCGACGCGACCCCGAGCAGAACTGGTACGATATGTCCTTCGAGGAACGGGCCGCCCACATCAGGCGCCACGGCGACATCGGCCGGGGCTACGGCGGGAAGGTAAACCAGATGATCTGTGGCTCTATCGGCTTCGACGACTGGGAGTGGGGCATCACGCTGTGGAGCGACGACATGACCCACGTCAAGGAGCTGCTGACCGAGATGCGCTTCGACCCCTCGACCTCCCGCTTCGCGGAGTTCGGGCCCTTCTACGTCGGCCGCCGGTTCGCGCCCGAGGACCTGCCCGCCGTGATGGCGGGCCACAGGGTCCCGACCGACGAGGTCGACGGTATCCCGTCGACCGCCACGGACGACCAGCCGGCCCACGCGACCGCGACCGACGCCCGCGCCACCGGCGACCACGCCGGCGATGCCGACGGGCACGGGAACGCTCACCCCGGCAGCCCGGGCGAGGGCGACCACCCACACGGTGATGGCGCCGCCGACGCCGACCACCCGACCAGCGGCCAGGGGGCCGACCATCCGACGAGCGGCGATAGCGACGAAGACGGCCCGTCGGGTAGCACCGGCGGTCGACCCGGCGAAGACAGCTCGTCGGGTAGCACCGGCGGTCGACCGGACGTCTCGGGCGACTTCGAGGAGGTCGACGACGCCGTGGGCCGCCTCGGCCGGCTGGGGCTCCACGAGGGCGAGGCCTACGACGCCGGCGACTACGCGCTGGTCTTCCACTCCGCGGCGGACGCCGAGGACCTCGTCGACGAGGTGGGGGAACTCGCCGAGAGCTTCGACCACTACGACCGCCACGTGACGACGACGACCCGGGCCCAGAGCGGGCAGAGCTACGTCGTCAGCGTCTGGACCGCGAAGGAGGCCGCCGACACCGCCGCCGGCTTCCTCGGTGACCTCGACGGCATCGAGGAACGCGTCGGCGGGCAACTGGGCGAACCGAGCGAGGACGACGGGAGCGAGGGCGCCGCCGGCGGTGGCGAGACCGCCGCCTCCTCCCAGTCCATCCGCGAGGAACTGGACGCCGAGGGCGTCTACGCCGGCCAGCCCCACGGCGAGGACGTCTACGCCCTCGTCGTGTACTCCGAAGCCGACCCCGACGAACTGGCCGAGGAGGTCTCGGGGCTCCGGGACGCCTTCGACCGCTACGACACCCACGTCCGGACGACGATTTATCAGGATACGGACGCCGACACCACCGCGGTCGCCTCTCTGTGGGACACCGAGGACGCCGCCGGTACCGCCAGCGACTATCTCACCGACCTGCCCGGCGTCGTCCGCCGGCACGGCGAAGGCGACGGTTTCGGGACGATGGGGATGTTCTACACGGTCAAACCCGAACACCGCGAGGACTTCGTCGAGAAGTTCGACACCGTCGGCGGCCTGCTCGCCGACATGGACGGCCACCGCGAGACGGCGCTGCTGGCCAATCGCGACGACGCCAACGACATGTTCATCGCCAGCCAGTGGGACAGCAAGGACGACGCCATGGCCTTCTTCCGCTCGGACGCCTTCTCAGACACCGTCAGCTGGGGCCGAGACGTGCTGGCCGACCGGCCGCGACACGTCTTTCTGGCGTAACCCACCCGTCCCGGGTCGGCGATTATTCTTTCTTCGCGACGAACCGCAACCGCCGATAGTCCGCCGTCCACGTCCCCGTCTCGGGGTCGTACAGCGCCGGCCGGAGGCGCTCCTCGACGCCGTCGAGAACGACCTCTCTGTCCCCATCGGACACCCCGTCGAACAGTTCGTCGCCGAACATCTCGACCCACTCGCGCAGCCCCGACTCGCCGCCGTCGAGTTCCGTCGGCCGGTCGAACAGCACGGCCTCGGTGACGTCGAGCCCGTGGTGCTCCAGACGAGGCGCGTACTCGCCGATGCTCGGGAAGTACCACGAGTGGTCGGTGTCGTACCCCCGCGCGTCGAGTTCGGCCCGGACGGCGCGCTCGACCTGCGAGACGTTGCCCCGGCCGCCGAACTCCGCGACGAAGCGACCGCCCTCGGAGAGGGCGTCGGCGACTACCGACAGGACGGCGTCGTGGTCCTCGCCGGGAATCCAGTGCAGCGCGGCGTTCGAGAAGACGGCGTCGAACGCGTCGGGGTCGTATTCGCGGGCGTCGGCCACCTCGAAAGTCAGGTCCGGATACTGCTTGCGGGCCTGCTCGACCATCGGCTCGGCCGCGTCGATACCCACGACCTCGGCCCCGCTGTCGGCGATGACCGCCGAAAGCGTCCCCGTCCCACAGCCGAGGTCGAGGATGCGCTCGCCGGGCCGGGGGGCCAGCAACCGCACCACGTCTCTGCCATACTCCGCGACGAACCCGTGGCCGTCGTCGTAGTCGTCGGGGTCCCACTCGTTGTCAGCCATACCGGTGGCGACGCCCGGGCAGTGATAAAAACTGTCGGGGGTGTGCGAGGGCGCTCCCACACGGATGGTTGTAGAGTATCTCCGGACAGCAGCGGCCCCAGGGTCGCCGGGTCCCGGTAAACCGCTACAACCGTCCGTATCAGTCGTCGTCTTCGGTGGTCGTCCGGTCGATATCCAGCTCGTCGAAGTAGATATCGGCCCCGTCCTGGGCGACCTTCTCGGCCAGGACGGCACACTTGATACGCATCGGGGAGATGTCGACCCCGAGCATATCGACGATGTCGTCGCGGTCCATCTCGCGGAGTTCGTCGACGCTCATCCCGTGGAGCCGCTCGGAGAGCATCGACGCCGAGGCCTGGGAGATGGCACAGCCGTCCCCGCGGAAGGCCACTCGCTCGATGGTCTCGTCGCCCTCGCCGAGCAGTACGTCCATCCGGATTTCGTCACCGCACATCGGGTTCTCCCCGACGTGGGTGAACGTCGGATCCTCGATCTCCCCGGTGTTGCGGGGGTTCTTGTAGTGGTCGAGAATCTGCTGTCGGTACATGTCGGAGCCTCCGATACCCATTGTTGAACCATCGTACGGCGCTGGCGCGGATAAGCATTGCCTCTCCACCTTTTTCTGCGTCGGGTTCGCCCTTCGCGCGAACCACTCTCTGCTCACGGCGACGAAGTCACCGTTCGCATGGTTAGCGGGACCTGCGGTCCCGCTCAACTTGAAAAACGTGGGCGAAAAAGGCCGGAGTCGCGGCCCGGAGGCCGCTCCCGGCCACCGCTCGGGCAGCAGCCGTCCAGCCGGCGCTGCCGCCGGCCCACACACTTATCTTTCCGTCCGTGTACTGGGCGAACAGAATGTCGGAGGATGGGTCATCCCGACGGACGTTTCTGCAGGGCGCGGCGGTCGGCGGCACCGGTATCGCGCTGGCCGCCGGCGCCTACACACAGCGCGACTGGCTGCTGGGCGGGCGCGACGGGTCGAACTCGCTGTCGGGTCCGGACCACGTCACGCGGCTCGTCCCCGACGACCAGGTCACCGACCGCGCCACCGGTGGGGCCTGGGCCGACAGCGGGAGCTGGAAGGGGTCGGTGCCCGGCGAGGACGCCCACGTCCTGATTCCCGAGGGGACGACGGTGACGCTGGCGAGCGAACTCGACGCGGCCTCGAAAACTGTGCGGGTCGACGGGCAACTCCGGGTCGACCCGACGGCGGCCAGCCGACTGCTGGTCGACACGCTGGTCGTCGCGGGGACGGGCACACTGGAACTGGGGACCCCCGACGAGCCGGTCAAGCGGGGTGCCGGCGCCGTCGTCGAGTTCACCGACGGCGGGGCCATCGACGAGCAGTGGGACCCAGAACGGGTGAGCCGCGGGCTGCTCGCGCTCCCGGGGTCGACGGTCCGTATCGCCGGCAGCGAGCGGACCTCGTGGGCCCGTACTGCGAGTGCGCCGCGGGCCGGTGACCGGTCGCTCTCGCTGGCCGCGGCGCCGACGGGCTGGGCCGAGGGCGACAGACTCGTCCTGGCCGGCCTCGACCCCGACGAGAACCAGGACGAGGCCGTCACCGTCGCCGGCGTCTCGGGCTCGACGGTCGAGCTGGACCGGTCGCTCTCTCAGGACCACGTCCCCCCACGGGAGGACTTCGACGCGTACGTCGCCGCGATGGACCGCTCCGTCACGTTGCGCTCGGCGTCCGAGGCCACCAAGCGTCGCGGGCACGTGATGTTCATGACGAGCAACGTGCGTGTCCAGCACGCCGCCTTCGACTCGCTGGGGCGGACCGACAAGTCCCGGCCCGTCACCGACCCGGTCAACGGGACACCGCCCGACCCCGACACGCCCAACCCCAGGGCCCGCTACGCCTGTCACTTCCACCGTACCGGCGTCGACGCCAGTCGGGACCCTCGCGTCGTCGAGGGCTGTGTCGTCGACACCAGCCCGGGCTGGGGCTACGTCAACCACCACAGCAACGTCGCCTTCCGGGACAACGTCGCCTACGACGTGTTCGGGGCGGGGTTCGTCGCGGAAATCGGCAACGAGATCGGCGCCTTCGAGGGGAACTTCGCGCTGCGCTCGACCGGCACCGGCGACGTCCCCGACGGCCGGCAGTTCCACGTCGACCGCGAGGGGGCCATCGACGACTTCGGCCACGGCGGCTACGGCTTCTGGCTCCAGAGCCCCGGCGTCGCGGTCGACGACAACGTCGCCGCCGGCCACCGTCACCACGGCTTCGTCTGGTGGACCCGACCCAAACCCGACCGGCAGATGGAGCCCGGGAAGTTCTCGGGTATCACCATCGACTTCGCGAACTTCCCCGTCGAGAACGTCACCGGTCAGGACCGCCTGCTGGCGTCCGACGAGGTGACAGACGGGACGGTGCCCTCGACGCAGGTCAGGCTCCGCTCCTTCGCGGGCAACACTGTCTTTGCCTCCGGCGGCGGCGTCGACATCTCCCGGCACCGCTTTGGCGACGCCCACGACGAGGTCGGGAGCTACAGCGTCGTCGACGACTTCACCGCGTTCAACGTCGGGAACCACTTCGACCAGTGGGACAACCGCCGGGTGCCCAATGGTCGGGGGGCCCAAGGCGGCCAGAACGGCATCTCGATACGGTACAGCGCCAACGTCGTCGTCCGGAACCCCATCCTGGTGAACGGCGCCGGCGGCTACCGCGGCGTGGGTATCAACCGTAACCACGCCCCCCAGAATCTCCGGGTCGAGAACCCCGACATCGAGGGGTGGTTCACCGGCGTCCGCGCACCGCCTCGCGGGGAGAGCCCGATAACGGGCGGTCGGCTGGACAACGATATCGACGTCCACGTCATCGGCGGCGGCACCGACCGCCGCTGGACAGCCGCCCAGCACGTCCGTCTCGAGGACGTGACCTTCGGCGAGGGCGGCCGCGCCTCGGTGTTCATGCGGACGAACCTCGAGGACGACATCTACGGCGTCTTCTCGCCCGCGGGCGGCGTCGAACTCGACGGCACGCCGCTGTACTTCGACAGCCAGCGCCCCGACGTCGTCCCGTACCCGACCGAAGCCGACCTCGGCGACGCCGGCCCGGACGCGCTGGGCGACCTGACTGACACCACGCCGGCCGAGTTCGTCGGCAAGACGAACCGGGAGCTGTCGACCGAGTTCGGCCTCGCCGTCGAGGGCCAGCCGCTGCCCGACGACGCCGGCCGTCGGGCCGACGTCGTCGGCGGGTTCGCCGGCGGCAGTTCGGGCGGCACTGACACCGATGGCCCCATCCGTGCGGTCGAGTCGGCCGCGGGCTCGCTGTACGAACTCGGCCGGCTCGGCCAGGGTGAACGGCTCTACGTCTACGACGACGCCGAGTTCCTGACGGTGCCCGGGAAGTACGCCGGGCTCCCCTACGTCCGCCCAGAGACGGAGGATAACGACATCGAGCGGCCGTCGGGCTACCGACTCGACCTCGCGGCGCCGGCCGACGTGTTCGTCGCCTACGACGCCGAGTCGTCGGCGCCGTGGCTCGACGACTGGACCGACACGGGCGACTCCATCGGCACCGATGACGGGACACGGACGGTGTTCCGGAAATCGGTCGACGCCGGCACGACGTGGCTCGGCGGCTGCCCGGATACGTACGAGATGTACTCTGTGTTCGTTCGGTGAGCCGGCCGCGCGAGGGGCGCCGGTCTCAGTCTGTGATGTAGCGGACCCCCCACCCACCGACCGAGCCCAGTACGAACGCGACTGTCCCGAATAGCACTGCCTCGACGCCGAAAAAGACCAGTGCGTCGACCCGAACGAGCGACCCGACGCGCTCGACCAGGTCGCCTTCGGCCGCCTCGATCGCCGCACCGTATGCGAAAAACCCGAGCAGGGACGCATAGCTGGCGAGCCAGGCGAACAGGAGCCCACCGCGAGCGAACCCCACCCCGAACCCGGCGGCCACGCCGATAAGCGCGGCGTGGCCCGGCACCCAGACGACACCGCCCGAGACGGTGGCCAGCCCCGTAGCGTAGGCGCTCAGACTCAGGAAAAACAGGACCACGGCGAGGCCAGCGAGCAGCGGCCGCTGGAGCGGGTGCCGCCGCCGTCCGACGAGCAGGGTCCGGAGTACTGTCGACACAACCGCGGAGAAACACGCAGACGAGTTAACAGTTCGTCCATCGAATTGCACCCGGGTCGGGACACTCCGATTCGGTACTGTCTGTCGACCGAAACGGGACCCCGCTTCAGGCGAACAGTTGTCTCGCGTCGTCTATCGCCTCGACCAGCTTGTCGACTTCCTCCTTCGTATTATACACGTAGAAGGACGCTCGCGCCGACGCAGGAACGCCGAGCTTGTCGTGGAGCGGCTGGGTGCAGTGGTCGCCCGCTCGAATGGCCACGGCCGAGTCGTTGAGGATAGAGGAGAGGTCGTGGGCGTGGACGGAGTTCAGGTTGAACGAGACGAGGCCGCCGCGTTCGACGCCGGCGGGCGGACCGAGGATGTCGATGTCGCCCTCGCCCTCCAGCTGTTCGATGGTGTACTGGGCGAGTTCGTTCTCGTGGCGGCGAATCGCCTCCATGCCGATATCGTCCAGATAGTCACAGGCTTCGGCGAGCGCGATGCCCTGACAGATGACGGGCGTGCCGGCCTCGAACTTCCAGGGGAGCTCGTGCCAGGTCGACTCCTCGAAGGTGACCTTGTTTATCATCATCCCGCCGTAGAGATACGGCTCCATCTCGTCTAAGATGTGTTTCTTGCCGTAGAGGACGCCGATACCGGTGGGGCCGGCCATCTTGTGGCCCGAGAAGGCCAGGAAGTCGGCGTCGATAGCTTCGACGTCGACGGGGCGGTTGGGCACCGACTGGGCGCCGTCGACGAAGATGTAGGCGTCGTGGTCGTGGGCGATGTCGGCCAGTTCCGAGACCGGATTCACCGTCCCGAGGGTGTTCGAGACGTGAACGACGCTGACCATCGCGGTATCGTCGCCGATGAGTTCGCGGGCGTGGTCCATATCGAGGGTCCCGTCTTCCTCGACCTCGATGTAGCGACAGGTCGCGCCGGTCTTCTTACAGATCTGCTGCCACGTCACGAGCGAGGCGTGGTGTTCCATCTCGGTGAGGACCACCTCGTCCTCGGGGCCGAGTTCGTTCAGGCCCCAGGCGTAGGCCACGAGGTTCTCGCTCTCGGTGGTGTTCTTCGTGAAGACGATCTCTTCACGCCCGCCCGAGGCGCCGATGAACTCGGCGACGCGGTCGTGGGCCTCCTCGTAGGCGATAGAGGCCTCCTGACTCAGCTGGTGGAGTCCGCGGTGGACGTTGGCGTTGGTGTGGCGGTAGTAGTGCGCGATGGTGTCGACGACCCGGTCGGGGGTCTGGGTCGTCGCAGCGTTGTCGAGATAGACGAGCTGCTCGCCACCGAACTCCCGCTGGAGGATCGGATACTCCGCACGGATGGCCTCCACGTCGAGGGGTTCGATATCGGTTTGTCCCATTGGCTACGAAAACGGGACGCGCAGTGAACTTTCTTTTGGTTCACCAAAACCACGGTTCGCTGGACCGAAAATCTCCCCTTGCCCCGGGGGACTCCGTATCACGAGCGATAGTCACAGGGGACGGAGCATCCGGCCGCGGGCTGGTGAACTCTCCCGTCCTGGGGCCCGTTTATCAACCGCTGAAAAATTGGCAAATATTTTGTCTGAGCGGCTGTAATGTAGTGACAGCGATGGGGGATCCAGACGACCGTAACTCCGACGCGGTGAAAGAGCCCGACGGGGGCGTAATTCAGCGCGGCAGCGGCCAGCGCGCCCGCTCGCTTCGACCGACCGGGACCCACGAACAGCCTGGCGTCGAGCGCCACGAGGTACCCGGGACGATTCGCGTCGGCGACTACCACGAGTACCACCACGCCGACCGGTGGAACGCGGTCGATACCCCGCTCCGCGGCGACGAGGATATCGACTGGCTCGCCAGCGACGAGTGGCTCGCCTACGACGTCTACATCCAGGCGGCCGGCAGCTACGAGCTGACGCTCAGCGTCGCCGCGGCCGACAGTTTCGGCGGCGGCGACCTCGGTATCGTCGTCGACGACGACCCGCTCCGGCGGGTCGCGTTCGACGCCACCGGTGGCTGGTACTCCTGGGACGAGGTCAGGTCGGAAATCGAGCTCCCCCGGGGCACCCACACCGTCCGGCTGGTCGTCTTCGAGGGCGGCTGGAAGCTCAAACAGCTCGAGTTGCGGTAGTCAGAGCCAGAGCAGCTGGGCGTGGCGGGTCCCGTCCACGTCGAGGACGTTCTCCTCGTCGACGAAACCGTGTTCGACGGCCACGTCGACGCTCTCCGTACCGACGATGTTGGCGACGCTACAGCGAGCGAGGCTGTCGACGACCTCCGATTCCGAGACCTGATCGCCGCCGTAGAACTCCTCGCTGACCGTCAGCGAGACCGGCCCGTCCTCGAACGTCTCGCCCATGACCTCGGCATCACAGACTGAGACGAGCAGCCCCTCGTCGGTCTCGCGCTCGTTGAGTATCATTCGAGCAGCTGCTGTTCGGCCTCGTCGCGCATCTCCTCGACTTCCTCGGCCAGCTCCTCGGCCCTGTCGTACTCGCCCAGCTCTTCGAGCGCGCGGGCCTTCTCCTCTAGGACGTCGGCGTTACGGAAACTCAGTCGGATGGCGTTGTCGAACGCGTCGAGGGCGTCCTCGGCCAGCCCCCGCTCCAGCAGGAAGAAGCCGCGGTTGTACCACGCTTCGCCGAAGCGCGGGTCGATTTCGACCGCTCGCTCGGCGTGTTCCAGCGCCTGCTCGGTGCGGCCCGACTCCCACAGCGCGTACGCGAGGTTAGTCTCGGCAGTGGCGGCGTGGTCGCTTCTCGCGGTTGCATCGCTCGAATTCCCCGAGGCGCGTTGTGCCTCGCTCTCCTCGTCGAAATTGAGCGCCTCCCTGTAGGCGCCGATGGCGGCGTCCCACTCCTCCAGCTGGGCGTGGGCCGCGCCCTTGTTCGTCCAGGCCTCCTGCTGGAGCCGCTCGTCCTCGGTGAACTGGGCGACTCGCTCGAACGTCTCGGCGGCCTGTTCGTGGCGGTTGATGTGCATATACTCCAGGCCGACGTCGAGCAATTTCCCGGGGTCGACGGCGTCGCTCGTGACGTTTCGCCGGTCGAGCATGTCCGTCAGCACCCGTGAGTCGACGGGGTCGACCTTGTCGGGGTCGACTTCGAACTCCGGCGGTTCGAGGTCGAACCCCTCGTAGGTGTCGTCGAACCCCTGGCCCTCCGAGAACTGGTGGTCCTCGCGCTCGCGGTCTGTCATTACTCTGGATTGACGGTCAGGCGGGTTAAGGGCTACGTCCCGGGCCAGACAGTTCCAAGTGCGTGCGAGCGACACGTGACGTATGGCCAAACGACTGTTCGTCAGCGTCGACCTCGACGGACTGGCCGACCCGATTCGCGAGGTCCAGCGGCGCTTCGAGGGCGTCGACGGGGTCCGCCTCACCGACCCCGCACAGGCCCACGTCACGCTGAAGTTTCTGGGCGACACCGACCCCGGTCGCGTCGACGACCTCGTGAGCGAACTCGAAACGGCCGTCGCCGACAGCGGCGTCGAGCCGTTCGAGGCCCGCTTTGGCGGCCTCGGCGTCTTCCCGTCGCTCGATTACATCAGCGTCGTCTGGGTCGGCGTCCGCGACGGCGAGGGCGTCCGCGAACTGACGGCGCTCCACGAGGCTATCGAGGCCCCCACCACGGACATGGGGTTCGACGCCGAGGACCACGATTTCACGCCCCACGCCACCGTCGCCCGGATGGACCACGCCGGCGGGAAGGAGCGGGTCCAGAACGCCGTCCAGCACGAGGACCCCGACGTCGGTCAGTTCCGGGTCGAGGAGATTCGACTCACCGAGAGCGTGCTGGGCGACGACGGCCCGGCGTACCGTACTGTCGAATCGATTCCGCTCTGAGCGCCAGCATACAGCTCTAGGCCGACCAAAAACAATCAGATTTATGATAATTGTTATGCCCGTGAGTCCAGTAGGGCTCGCATGGTCCTCATCGAGAACGTCGCATTCGTCTTCGTCGCCGGATTGCTGACGGCGCTGGCGACCGGACTGGGCGCGATCCCCTTCTTTCTGGTCGACGATTTCTCGGACCGGTGGAACGTCCTGCTGTGGGGTGTCGCGTCGGGCATCATGGTGGCGGCGTCGGTGTTCGGGCTGGTCCGTGAGGGGCTGAACTACGGCTCCCCGATACTGCTGGTGCCGGGCCTGCTCACCGGCGTCGCCCTCGTCGTCGTCGGTCACGAGGTACTGGCGGGATACGACCACGGGCCCAAGAAGTTCGAGCAGGCGGATTTCAAGAAGCTGGTGCTCATTCTCGGCATCCTGACGGTCCACAGCTTTCCGGAGGGCGTCGCCGTCGGCGTCTCCTTCGCCGAACTCGGACTGGACGGCGCCGAGGCGGGCGAGACGCTGGCCGTCGCCGGTGTCGCGGTCCCGCTGCTTGCGGTGTTCATGACGGTGGCTATCTCCATCCACAACATCCCGGAGGGGACGGCCATCGCCATCCCGCTGCGGTCGCTGGGCGTCAGCGAACCGAAGATGGTGTGGTGGGCCGTCTTCTCTTCGCTGCCCCAGCCCATCGGCGCGGTCATCGCCTACTACTTCGTGACGCTGGCCCGGGAGTTTCTCCCCTTTGGCTTTGGCTTCGCGGCCGGGGCGATGATATATCTCGTCGTCACCGAGTTCGTCCCCGAAGCCCTGGAGTACGGCCAGAACCTCGCTGGCGGCGGCAAGCGCGAACTGGTGACCGGCGTCCTCGCGGGCGTGCTCGCGATGGTCCCGCTCGCGTTCATATGAGCGAGCGGTTGCGGATGACCTTCAGGTCTACGAACACCTGCAGCGGGTCGTCGAACTCCTCGACGCGGTTCTCCATCCGGTAGCTGGAGTGGTCGACGGCGAAGTAGTACGGGCCCGCGGTCTCGACCGACTGTCGATTCCCGTCGTTGTCCGTCGTCGCCTCGTAGAGGTCTTTGCCCTCCGCCGGCACCGCCGCCTGGCTGAAATCGCTGTTACCCGGCGGCGTCGAATCGGGGTCGTCACCTTTGATGTAGCTGTTGTACTGCTCGAAGTCGGACTCGTCGCTGAAGAAGTAGACGTCGAAGGACTGCTCGGCCCGGACGATATACTCGATGGCACCACCGGACTCGGCGAGGTCCGGAATCTCCGTCTCCATCCACGCGTTCCCCGGCTCGACGGTGACGTCCCGCTGGACGCTCACGATGACCTCGCCGCCACCGCCGAGACATCCGGACCCGGCGGCTACCAACCCCGCTCCCACTGTCTGAAGGACGGACCGACGTTTCACGTGTGGCTATCACCGAATTTCCCTACTTAATTCTACTCGCCCGCTTACCAACCCTGATAACGAAAGGCACCTCTGTCCGGTCGTGGGACGGCGACCGGAAAAGGAAGGAATTTAAGCCGTGGCACAGAAGGTCCGACACCATGAGCAAGAAGTCGAAGGCCAAGAAGAAGCGTCTGGCCAAACTCGACAACCAGAACAGCCGCGTCCCGTCTTGGGTCATGCTCAAGACCGACCGCGAAGTCCAGCGCAACCCGAAACGGCGCCACTGGCGCCGGGGCGACACTGACGAATAATGAGCGCCGGTGACTTCGAGGAGCGCGTCGTCACGATTCCGCTCCGCGACGCCCGTGCCGAGCCGAACCACAAGAAGGCCGACAAGGCGATCAAACTCGTCCGCGAGCACCTCGCCAAACACTTCTCCGTCGAGGAGGACGCCGTCCGCATCGACCCCTCGATCAACGAGACGACGTGGGCCCGCGGCCGGTCGAGCCCGCCGAGCAAGCTTCGCGTGCGCGCCGCCCGCTTCGAGGAAGAGGGCGAGGCCGTCGTCGAGGCAGAGACAGCGGAATAACCCTTGCTCCGCGCGGCATTCTCCGGGTCGTCGTACGTCGGTGTCTTCGCTCGTGCGACCGACGACTGCGTGCTGGTTCGCCCCGACGTAGACGAATCGCTGGCCGAGGACATCAGCGAGGAGCTCGAAGTGCCCGCCATCCCCACGACGGTGGGCCACTCCGCGACGGTCGGTGCGCTGGCGACCGGCAACAGCAACGGGCTGCTCGTCTCCTCTCGCGTTCGCGAGACCGAAATCGAACGCATCCAGGACGTCGTCGACGTGCCGGTAACCGAACTGCCCGGGCGCATCAACGCCGCCGGCAACGTCGTCTGCTGTAACGACTCGGGCGCGTACGTCCATCCCGACCTCTCACGTGAGGCCGTGCAAGCTGTGCGTGACGGGCTCGACGTGCCGGTCGAACGCGGCGTCATCGCCGGCGTCAACACGGTCGGCACGGCCGCCGTCGCCACCGACAGCGGCGTCCTCTGCCATCCGAAAGCCACCGACGGCGAACTCGACGCGCTCGAAGATCTGCTGGACGTCCCCGCCGACATCGGCACCGTCAACTACGGCGGGCCGCTGGTCGGCTCCGGACTCGTGGCCAACGATTCGGGCTACGTCTGTGGCACCGACACCTCCGGCCCGGAACTGGGCCGTATCGACGCCACGCTGGGCTACATCGACTGAGGGGCCGATTTCTGTCGCCGTACTGGCTCTGACCCACCGCCCCTGAGTCGCGACCGTGGCACCGCTCCGGCAATGTCAATATTTATCATGATAGAATATGAACAGTCACATATGTCAGAGAAAGAACCAACGGTGTCCAAGCCGAAGCCGCTCGTCTGCCGCCGGTGTGACTACGCGACGGAGGTACTCAGGACCTCCTGCCCGATGTGCGGGGGCGATATGATCTACGACCCCGAGTCGTAGACTGCGGCGCCGTCGCGTCACAGCGACGCGAGCGTCATCGCGTTCAGCGCGACGACGACGAGCGAGACGAGCGCGAAGCCGACCAGAACGGCGGTGGCTCGGCGGTCGTCGAACAGCGCCCACGCGAGGACCACGACCAGCAGCGCGCTGAACTTCAACAGTCCGATGCCCGGCGTCCCGTAGGTCTCGATGAACGCCCGGGCGACAGCGTTGCCCTCTCCGAGGCCCCGCTCCATGCCGACTATGGTCGTCACGACGTCGAACAGCGACGAGAGGATGACGACGGCCCACAGCACTGTGTGTGACTCCGAGAGCTGGCGCTCGCCGGGGAGCCATCCGCCGTCAGTCCCGCCTGCGACCGAGCTGTCACGCCCCACTGTTACTCGTGTATCGGCGGTGACCGATATAAGAGCTGGTGGCCCCGAGTCCCGCCGCCGTCCCCCGCTTCGTGGGTACTACGGAGAATCACCGAAGGGGAAGATACTTCCCTGTCCTGCCCGCACCGGAGGGTATGAGCACGTACACTGTTCGCGGTAGTTTCCCGGCCCGAGACGGGCCCCAGCAGTTCGAGCAGGAGGTCGAAGCGCCAAACGAAGACGTCGCCACCGAGCGCGTCTACAGCAACTTCGGTTCCCAGCACAATCTCAAGCGCACACAGATCACTATCGACGAGGTGGCAGCATGATGGGCGGCGGTGGCGGTGGCGGCGGCGGGATGCAGCAGCTCCAGCAGGAGATCGAGCAGCTCGAACAGGAGATGGAGGCCATCGACGAGGAGGTCGAGCGCCTGCAGGAGAAGAAATCGGACATCGACGACGCCATCGAGGCCATCGACGTGCTGGAGTCGGGCTCGACGGTGCAGGTTCCGGTCGGCGGGGACGCCTACGTCCGCGCGACGGTCGACGACATCGACGAGATCGTCGTCTCCCTGGGTGGCGGCTACGCCGCCGAGCGCGACCAGGACGGCGCCGTCGACACGCTCGAGGCCAAGAAAGAGACCCTAGACGGCCACATCGACGGCCTGCAGGACGACAAGGCCGAAGTCGAGGGCGAGATGGACGAGCTCGAACAGCAGGCCCAGCAGATGCAGCAACAGCAGATGCAACAGATGATGCAGCAGCAGGAAGAGCAGCAGTCCGACGAGTAAGGTCCCCATGTTCGATGGACTGAAGGACAAGCTCAGCGGCTTTACCAGCGACGTCGAAGAAGACGTCGACGAGGACGTCGAGGCCGAAGCGGAGGCAGTTGACGAGGACGTCGAGGCCGAAGCGGAGGCAGTTGACGAGGACGTCGAGGCCGAAGCGGAGGCAGTTGACGAGGACGTCGATGCCGAAGTGGAGGCAGTTGACGAGGACGTCGAGGCCGAAGTGGAGGCAGTTGACGAGGACGTCGAGGCCGAAGCGGAACCCGACACAGCGACGAAAGACGCCGGAGACGAATCGCCGGCAGAGACTGATAGCGACGCAGTCGCCGAGGGAGACACCGACGCAGTCGCTGGGACCCCCGAGGCC
>Ga0136591_1000018_pt1 | contig 83280 bp, 71 predicted proteins | sample AntRauMFilla3767_FD_104929 | JGI IMG/M metagenome (GOLD analysis project Ga0136591, IMG submission 104929) | Saline lake microbial communities from Rauer Islands, Antarctica - Metagenome Filla 3 #767 | ecosystem: Environmental > Aquatic > Non-marine Saline and Alkaline > Saline | place...
CTAAAAGGTTACGCCACCAGCACTGACTTCCACACCGCGGAAAGAATCAAGTACTACTCCACCTTCGACCGTTCACTGATCCTCGCTAACCGTATGGTGACTGATGTTCAGGATGCTGTCAGAAATATTTACGACCCTCAGGGCAGCATAAATTCCAGTGGATTTAATGTTTTCCGACCTCATCATAATGTTTTTGGAGCCCAAACCGGCGAAGATGCCTATGGTAGCAGTGAATACTTCCTACGCACCTTTAACCGTTTCACACGTGATAGCTGGCGTTTTTCACGAACCACCCGCCATCAGGATGACACTCTAGTGTGGGAAAAAGACTGGTCGGATGCTCTGCCTGCAGCCAAAAGCGGCTACTCCTGCCCGACTGCCAAAGTAGTGGGTGAATGGCTGTGGCAGCGCTTTGTTGCCGACAATCTAAAATATTTCGGCCCCTTGGAAAGAGTCCAGGTGTATGCCCTGATCAACAATGGCAAGGATGCAGCTGGAACCTGGCACGAAGCTTATGTGGGTGGGGTTACCTATGACAGCCAGTTTACCGAAGCAGAACTAAGTGAAGATGGTGGACTGCATGAATACTATCAACACCAAGCCAATGCCTGTGTTTTTACCAGTACACAGGATGAGCGCCTGGAAGTGGCAGACCATCTGGGAAAAGCCGTGAATTTTATTGCCAATACGCCCTATATGTTTTTCCAGGAGGGCCGCTGATGCAGCGTCGTAATTTCCTTAAAGCCCTATCCCTCTCGAGCCTCGCTTCACCTTTTTCTCTTTCATCAGGCCTGCTGGGACTGGGTAGCCTGACAACCAGCAGCGCCCTGGCCAGCCCCATCAACAGTCGACAAGTGGTCCAGATCACCTTGGATGGCGGGCCAGATTTACGCCAGCTGATCACCCCTGAACCCACCAGCACCTTTGGTAAAAGCTTCTGGAAAAACCATTTCACTGCCCATGGTCTGAGTAACGCCAATACGGACACTATCCAAAACTACTGGAATGATAACTATGATGCTGTGAGTTTAAGTGGCCAGACTTTCGGGATACTGAAAAAGGCGAACTGGCTGACTAACCAGATCAACCGCGGCAAGGTAGGGATTATTTGCAATGCTCTGGTTTCCCCATCACGTAACCATGTCCGTTCCCTCATGGCTTTAGATTATGGCCGCTGGGATACTGAATCTACAGCCCTTCTGGGTTCCGGATGGGGCGGACGCTTGGCTGCTGAACATGCCGCAGGACGAGTCATTTCTCTGACTTCAACGCCGCGTAATTTTTGTTTTGGCCCTTCGGATGCAGATATCGACCGACGAGCCCGTAGCGACAATCTCATCACCTTGGAAAACTCCAGGGCTGCTGGCCTTTTTGATCACCGTCTGCACGATGATATTAATAATCAACACTGGCGTTCAGTGATATCCCGCGCCCAGGCCAGCTACTATGGTAGCTTGCAGGCCAAACGCAACCAACTTCCTGAGCATTTGCAGCTGCTGCTGGATCATGAACGCGAACTGCGTAATCTGGCTGAAAACCTGGATACTATCTTATCCAGTAACCCGCTTCCGGAAGCTCTCGCTAACCTGGATTTGGAAAAGAATTTCCATCGCCAGATCACCACACTCTATGATCTGCTCAACCATACCGGCGGCCTTTTGAATATGAAGGTTGCTTCCCTGGGTCTTGGCAGCTGGGATAGCCATAAAAATCAGACGGGTATGATCGAACCCCTACTCAACACCCTGTTTGGCAGTGATCAGGGGCTGGATACGCTCACACAGCACCTAACCTCCAGTGTGCGTAACAATACGGTGTTTATGTTAAGCGGGGAGTTTGGGCGTCAGATTCGCAGCAATGGGGATCAGGGCACCGATCATGGTGAAGGCAATTACATGCTTGTCATTGGTGAGCAGGTACAAGGCGGCATTTTCGGTGAGCTTTTCCCGGAAGAAGAAATAGATCGGGTAGCAAACACCTCCATCGCCACACCCCATATTGAAGGTAAAACCAGTATTGAACACCCTTTCAAAGCACTGGCTGATTGGAGTCTGAGTCGGGACTCAGGCCTTCAGGTGATTACCCGTAGCCTCACTGACATCCAAGTGACCCCAAAAGAATCCGGGGTCGATTTCAGTGGCCTGTTACCCAGTTAAAACATATTAACCTTTGAGCCAGTCCCAAAAGCTTACGAACAAATCCAACCCCCAGCGCACTACGGCTTGCAGCCGGGGTTTATCTGCCATCCAGTCAGCAATAGCCGGGGAATAGGTGTAATACTGGTCTACGAACCAGCGACCCGGTGCCGACTCCATAAGTACTTCATCGCGGAAGTCACGCAGAATTTCTACCTCAGAGGCATAAACATCACCATAAACACGCGTTGCAATAAAACACTCTATTGTCGATGATGTTCCAGATGTCAAACGCACATCCGGACGTAACACGAGTTGCTGTAAAGGGGGCTCCAGAGTCGACCAGTTTTGCGGCTGATTTACCAACCAGCTGGCTGAATATCCCTGCAAATCAGAGCTAAAACCATCCTCGCTAGCCAGGCTTCGGAAACCCTGGCCCGACTTATCAGCCTGCATATCCATCAGTCTCAACCGGGGGTGGCCAGAAAAATAAAATGCCCAGTTGGCTGATAAATCCACCCCGGTAATAACCAGCACTTCTTCACTATTCACCTCACGGGTGGAAAGCCACCAGGTCACTTCTTCATTGCCATCTTGCCGGGTAACATCCACATTATAATCTTCCCAGGCAATACGGCAGGTTTCAGCTTCACAGAGAGTGGCATCATCCGGTAAGGTTTCACCATCCATCAGAGTGAAATCCAGTGCTTGTAAATTCTCACCATCCTTTGTCGTCAACTGCAATTGGCCTTGCAACCATTCATCCGGCAAAGCAATTCTCAAAGCTTCTTGACTTGCCTCAAAACTCCAATCTTCAAGTTGCAAGGACGTTTTATCTGCCTGCTGAAAAGAAATTTCCTTCACTTCACCCAAACGATATCCTTTCAGATAGAGAGCATCGGCACCATCAATCCATTCAAAATTAATCCAGGCAGGTTTGAATAGCTCTTCCTTGCTTGCTGTCATGGCATTGCCGGTATTCAATACTCCTGGATATCTCAACTTACCTTCCAGGCTCTCCTTATGGAGTGACAGGCTATTAAGCAGTGCAGCACGATAGGCTATAGCAGGTAGATTTTCAGCCTGGTATTTCTGCATCAAAGCAGCCAGAGTGGCAGCAACCAGTGGGGTGGACATAGACGTTCCTGTGGAGGTTGCATAGTTTTTATCCAGCCAGACACTGAATAGACTGACACCAGGCGCCGCCAGATCCACCTGCTGATAACCATAGTTACTGCTACTGGCCAGTTTGTTGTCACTACCAGCATTCCCCACACTGATAACCAGTGGCAACTCGTTACTGAATGCAGCCGGATAACGTGGCTGTGTATCAATCAAACGACTGTCATTACCGGCGGCTGCAATTACAAACTGGCCTTGTGCACTTAAATCCCGAAGCGTCCCCTCCAGCGTTGAACGACCCGTAGAAGCTACCAGAGAAGTGTTGATAATGGGAAAACTATAGTTTTCTTCTGCATTCTTTTCCAAAGCATCCAGAAGGGCCGCATTAATGTCAGAGAGATAACCTTCGGAGTCTGACTCCAGGGTTTTCATGGTATGCAGTACGGCTGAGGAGCAAATGCCCGCTGCATTCCCCACAAGATTACCTTCCTGATCCTTCACCTCAGTAGGCTGGGCCGCTATCAAACCTGCTATATGGCTACCATGACCATTGTCATCCTTGGCTGTAGCCTCTTCATCTATATAGTTTTTTTTAAAATCAAAGCTCAGATTTGCATGATCCAGAGCCGGATGTTCCCAGTTAATACCCGTATCCACAATAGCAATCGGAAAGTCATCACAAGGGTATTGGATTAGTTGGTCTGAAGCATCCACCAGGTTCAGTTGGGGAAAGTGCTCGGGAGGCGACACACTGGATTGCGGAGCAACCACAGCATCCAGCTCCACAAAACGCACTCTGGAATCACCCCGCAGTTCACGCATCAGGGTCAAACGCTGAATACGGTCTGTCACTTCATAGCGATAAAGCTCATAGTCTGCACTGGGAGCCGTTCGTAAGCGCTCTCCAGCCAACTGGTGGGGAGGTTGGCTTTCTGTTGCTTGCAATTCAATAACCGCTGGAACCTGGCCCGGCTTCCAAGCCACCAGCACGCCCTGCGCAAGTAGGGTGGTACTCCAAAAAAGCAATATAAACAACGCAAAGCGCAGGTGGCGCATGAATCAGTCCTCTCGATAGTCATCTGAAGTTCTCAAGGAATTATCCGGTAGATAGAGCGGCAAGTCGACCAGGACAGATCAAGAAAAATCACCTTCAATAAAAAAGGGAGCCTCAGCTCCCTTAATTAGGCCTGATCAGTTATTCAGTAAGCTGATCCTGATGCTGAACAGCTCCAGTTGCCATTCTCCAAGTCAGCCTGTGAAATGTCCGATTCGTCACACTCATAATTACCATCGTTGTTGGTGTCCACCTGCACTCGGGCAACAGGTGTTGAACCCACGGTACTAAAAGTGACCAAAATACTGGTATCCTGAGCGCCGGACAACTTCATTTGCCCACTGGCAGGAGTGTCATCTGCATCAAAATTATGAGTGATATACGACAGAGCTTGAGGGGTGGAAATCGTCAAACTTCCATCCATCCGGCTGGAGTCCAGTTTCACATTATACTTTTCCTGATATTCCCACTCACTGGTTGATACTGAGTCATACTCCCAGCTTTCATCCTCAGTAGAGTAAAAGGCGATAAAACTCTTCTCCCATGCTGATAGAAAAACCATCGGACTGGCTGGTACAGTAGGTATGATCACTTTTTTCTGTACACTCCCCTTGTATACCTCCATGCATGGTAAAGCTGTCGTCAGCTGTTTCTATCTTCAGGGTATCAACCGCCAGCTCATAATTATTTGTTGTTGCTGTCCAGGAGGTATCCATAGAGAGCTGACCCGAAGCATTGAACTCATCAGTCACGCAATCACTGAATGTCACCTTCATCAACATGGAGCCCTCAGTGTCATCTCCCTCTTCCGTAACAGAAGCATCCACGGAGCCGCCACTTCCACAGGACTCTGTACGGGTTTCCGTCGCAGCAGCTGTGACCTGCTCGCGTACAGCCCACTCAGCAAGTTTTTTCAATTGCCAGTGAATCCGGGAATTATCCTTTTGTTCTTCAGTTTGATTCGTCATGGCTGCAGCAATGTCATCCAAATCCAGAGCATCAAAAGTATCCAGTTCCTCTGAATCCATACTCTCAAACACGGATTGAATTGCCTCTGGTGCCGTTGCAGTAGTGATTTCCACCGGATCACGAGCTGTTTCAATATCAGGAGTGTTGAGTCCACCTGAAGATCCAGAATCAGAGTCATCACCCAAACAACCAGCCAGCAAACCTGCGGCCAAAGACACAGCAACCAGACTGTACATTTTACTATTCATGATTTTTCCTTTTGGGTCATTTCCCAAGCTATCAGAGTTACGGTTTATCCTTCTTTAAAATATATCAACATAAGAAACCAGAAAAGCCAAAAAACCAATCAACAGCAAAATCTCACATTTTTAAACAGGTGAAAAAAACTCTCAATTGACTATATAAATTTACAAAGTCGTTCACCTACTACCCACCTTCGTCAAAGCGTTCGGTCGTAAAGGTTCCACGACTGGAGATACGGTTACTTTCCCAACAATCGCCTCCAGAAGCTGGCTTTTTTCTTTTCCGGTGTTTCTGGTCTGGGCTTATGGGTGCTGGGGCCTTCAGGACGCAACAGGTCGCCAGGATAGTGGTCGTGTCCCAGGCACTGGCTGTCATCCAGACCAAAGGCTTTAACCGCCGCCACCGCTTCAATGCACCAGCGACCAAAATAGCTGCCCATGGAGAGAGGGTGTTTTTCCGGGTCACCATAGATATACCAAAAAGGCTGAATCGTCGGTGCCCGGCGGTTTTTAGGGGGTGGGCGTTTAAGCTCTGGGTACCAGTGATCAACAAAATCGAGCAGTAAAGCCGCTTGTTGTTCCTGCGGGGCATCAATGGCGTTTAACAGACGGGCATAGGGTTTGGGGTGCAGCAGTTGTTGGCCGATCCTACGGCCAGACTGACGGCTGGCGATGACACGATCCAGCAATATATCCTCGCCTTCACCACCGATCAACGCCAACAGCCGCTGCCATTGATCATCGGGAACCTCCAGAGCCAACGCCAGCCCCACCAACCAGAAACACCAGTTGTAATGATTCAGGTTGGAGAGTTCAAACTCCCAATCGCGGCAGGTGTTGAGGTTGTTTTCTGCGCATATTTCAACGGCTAACTTATTTGATGACTCCCAGTATTCCAGCACATCAGGAAAATAATCCCGCATTTTTTCTATCAAGCCACCTTGAGAATAAATTGTTAAAATTAATATCAAATAATATCCTGACATATCAAAAACAAACTGCGCTTCATAGACCCTATTTTTTGATGGCTCGTCCAATAACTTTTTTTTCCTCTCAAGGGCATTCTTTAAGACATTTGCTCCATGACTCCAATAGTATTGATTCCCCATCGGTGCACGAATCATGGCTGTGCTCCATTCAGAGGAGCACTCAGATTGCGCAGAATACTGGATGTATCCATGGGTTTAACCCGGCCCGCAGCATCCAGCACTTCTACTTCTGTGCTGCCATTAGGCCGGGTTGTTACAACCCAGGATTCAACACGACCTGATTTTATTGCATCCCCAATTATAAGAGCATTTTCCCGACCAACAGCCTGATCCAAGCGCCCCGATCCCAACGTCCAGCTCTCTGCTCCCTGACGTCCATCCGCCGTATTGCCCAGCCGCTGGCTGCCTGGAGTTTTGTTATTGCCTACAAATTTGTATTCAATCACCACGTAATCCACATCCGGTCGGTTAACGCTGAACAGGTCATCAATGCCTGTCTCGCCAACACTGGGCATCCGGGCCAGTTTTTCGCCTTCTGGTACAATCTGGCGCACCGTTTCCGGGCCCAGCAATTCTCCCATCATCCCTTTTTGCTCGGTGGTCAAATCACGCATGTCCAGCAAGGGATTGCCTTGACTGTCCAGCTGCCCTCCACTGCGGATCAATGCCTGGTTACCGGTTTGTTCAGCCAGTTGATCCAGTCGTTTGCTTACCGACTCAGCCGCTTCTTTTCCAGCATCCCCTAGGGCATCCGCTGTTTTACCTGCTCCCAGTGATCCAAGCACAGCACCGGTTGTTCTCAAGCCAGCCAGTGTCCCCTGATGAACACCCACATCGGTGCCGTAAAGTTCATTGAGCTTTCCACTCAACTCGGGGTTCAGAACAACGGCGGTACTTTCTCCTAGAGCGTGGCCGGTTTCAACAAAGCTGTCTTTCATGCTTTGCGGCAGACCCAGAAGACTGCTTGTCAGCCCATCGAGAGCTGCTTCGGGGTTTTCAGAAAGCGCCTGGGTCAGATCCAGCGTAGCACCAAGTCCGGCCTGAGTGGAATTCCATAATTCCTCTCGCAGTCCTGCATTAAGTTCCCGAGTCACTCCAGGCTGTACATAGTTTTGGTAAAAACTAACATCAGCGGTATCGGCGTACATTTCAGGGCGCAGCAGTTGCTGCCCTTCAGCAGTGAACAGTTTTTGCTGGTAGCCCAGGTCGTTGGTGAAAGTGTTCTCGTTGCTGGTCAAGAAGTCTTCGGCAGCCATATCTTCACCTTCACGAAGCTGAGCTCGCCAAAGGTAGTCAACATTGACTAAAGCTTGTTGGCTCAGTCGTTCTTTCGCTTCATCGACGCTGATGTCTTCTTGCTTGGCAAAAGCTTCGGCATTTTCCTGAATCCATTGCTCCTCTGTGGGGTGCAATTGTCGATTATTCAGGTCTTCATTCAAGGCTGTCACACCCCCTTGAATATGGCCCGTTGCCATTCCCAAACCAACTGCAATTCCTGTACTGACTGCTTTGTCGACTCCCTCAGGCAAGTCCTGAGACAAGTCATTAAGGGCTGGAGCAGCCAGGGCAGCAGTACTGGAACCCAATGCACCATCAAGATCACCGGAAAGTCCGCCCACCACAGCATGAGCCGTTACACGATAAAGGCCTCCTTCATCCCATTTTTGGGCTTTTTCAAGCAAAGCCTGTTGTTGTTCTGGATCATCTAACTCACGCAATTTGTCCCGCAGTGCCTTTGCCTGTTGATCGGCAAAATCCCCAACGGCTTTACTGGCATTTTTCCCAAACTCGGCGGTGATCTGTTGCTGGGCCTGGATGTCGCTTTCCACTTCCTGGGCATCAAAGTTGTTTTTAAGGCCTGTTTCCTGATCACCGGTGCGAACATCGGTGTGGCCTGCGATGCCACTGATGCCCGCTGGGGTGGTGCTTTTTTCGGTGTCACTGTCGTGACCGTAACCGGCCCCTCCGGTGCTGACACCGATGGATTCGGCGGAGTAGCGGCTGCGGTTTTGGATGTCCTGGGTGTGGATGCGGGTTGTTTCCAGGTTGTTGTTCCGGTTTTCAACCGCAGTATCGCTGCTGCTGATTACGCCACCGTTCAGGGTGGTGTTTCCGTCAACTTGAAGTTGAAAACCACCATCACCGGCTTGCAGGCCGCTTTGTTGGTTGACGCTGGCGTAGTTGGCTTGGACATCACTCTGGCTGTAGTGGGCACTGCCGCTGCCGCCCAGGCCAATGGTGACTGAACCGCCCAGGCTCTGGGATTCACTGTCGTAGGCTTGGGTGTCCTGCAAGCTTTGCAGGGTCAGGTCGCCCCCGATGTCGGCCGCGATTTGTTCAGCCTGGGCGACTGCACCCAGCAGGCGGGTATCACCCCCGGATTGGAGGTACAGTTGTTCACCGGCACTGATTTGGCTGTTGGTGTGGGTGACGCTTTGGCCATCGGCATCACCGCGCGAGCCATTGGCAGCCAGGTGAAGGCCAGCCGAGAAACCACCCGAGTCGATTTTTGCTGCCACGCCTATTCCGTAGCTGCTGCTTTTGCTGTCACTGGTTTGTTGGCTGGTATTCTGGGCCGCCAGAAGATCGATGCTGTGGTCGGCCACTAAAGTGGTGTTTTCGCCGGATTTGACTTGGCTGCCCTGGATGAGGATATTGCTGCTCTCACCTCCGCCTGTGGCAACCAGGTTGATGTTTTTACCGGCAGAGAGCTGGGAACCACGGGCAGTGATGGCGCTTTGTTGGCTTTCGCTGCTGCTTTTGGTACTGCCCACGGTAGCCGTTAAGTTTAGGCCCATATTGGCCACATCACCGGTGGCGGTTGCCTTACCAGCCTGAACCGTATCACTTGCATTATTACCCAGACCCAAAAGGCCTGCACCTGCAGCCAGGGCTTTCATGCGATCACTTTTGGCGGTTTCGCCAGCTTCATACGTTTGCTTTGCCGACTCGTAGGCATCGATCACTGGGCTGCTGAGGCTGACGGTTAAACCGCTTTGTTTAAATTTGGTTTGCTGTTCGGATTCGAAGGTTTCCTGAAACTCAGTGATACTGATGTCTTCAGCCTGAACATTGATATCGCCTTCCAGTGCAGTTACCTGACTGCCCACCTGCTGGTATTTCTTTCCAGCTTGTAAATTGACATCCCCTTTCAAGCTGCCCACCACACTTTGCTGAGCCTGAGTTTGCGTCGTAGTGGATGTGGTGTCTGTTTTTTGTTTACCGGCAGTGATGCTCAGGCCACCATTGCTGAAAACACCAGAGCGTTTTTTCTGGTAGTCGCTGCTGGTAGTAACCTTGTTTTCACCGGCTTCCAACGTCAGGTTGCCCCCTGCCATCAAGCTGGTCCCGTGACCTGACACCACCTCACTGGCTGTTATCTCCAGGTCCTGCCCGGCACTGACTTCCACCCGACCACCGCTTAAACTGTTGCCTATGGCCGTTGAACTTTGGGTACTTGTGGTTCGCGTACGGGTGGTTTTGTTGAAGAAACCACTGGATTTGGTTTGTTTCTGGGTGTATTCCTTCGCCTTTTGCTGAGCGGCTTTAAGCTGAATATTATTCTTGGCCTGAAGCGCCAGAGTTCCTTTTTTAGCCAGAAATTCAGATGCAGTTGACACCAGATCACCACCCAGGCTGCTGGCCACCAGGTTACCCCCAGCCTGGATGAGGTTGCCCAGCACTGTTTCTTGCATGATTTCAGTCGTTATTTTGCCACTGGTTCCTTTATCCATGTAAGAGAAGTTTTCGGATACATTCTTGGCAGCCGTCAGAGTGATGTCTTTGGCTTGGATCAGCATGTCTGTCCCTGCTTTGATCTGGGCAGCCTGACTTTCCAGGCTTTCTCCCGCTGACAATTGCAGCTGTTCACCGGCATTTAATTCAGTCACCTGATGAGTAGCATCCACTTCGCGAAGGGTTCTGTTCAGGCGTTGATTCAGGCTTTGGGTGGTACCCAGCTCCATTTGTCCATCCACCTGAATGCTCATGTTTTTGGCCGCATCAAACCGTGAGCCCAGGGCAGTCAGGTCTTGTCCAACTTCAATAGCCAGGTTGTTGCCTGATATTTCTGCAGTGGGTGCCATGAAGGTTTGGCTCCCCGTCAACTCGCCTTCGGCATTTTTATAATCCAACTGGGTGGACTGGGTTTCATTAATCAGGTTTTTACCGACAGCCAGGCCAACCTGATCCCCTTTAATCAGGCCATCACGGTTAGTCAGATCCTTTTCAGTTTCCAGGAAAAGATTCCCGCCTGTTTGAATTTCACCAGTGTTGGTCAGATCCCGTGTACGGATACCCAGGTCTTCACTGGCTAGCAGGCTGCCTTGGTTTTGAAAATCACCATCAACCTCCAGATGCACATTTTGGGCAGCTATGAGGGAACCATCCGGGCGCAGTTGTATATCATCTGAGTGACCCAGATAGACACGGGGAACCAGGGCTGTTTCCGGGCCATTTTCCGTGGCAAAGGTTTCTTCAACCATCCAAACCAAAGGTTTTTGTAACTCTTCGATTTGGCGGTCAGTTAGAGCAATACCCGGTGTCAATTCCAGGCGGCCAACCTCCTTGATTGCATTTTCCATCAATTGGCGATACTGATCTTCCTGGCTGGTAAAATCACCCAGGTACTGAACACCTGTTTGTTCAAGTATCTGATCACGAATCAGGCGCTGTTCTACAAAGCCATCGCCAAGGCGTTTGGTGGTTTTGGCAGGGTTGTGCTCCAGGCGCTGCACCATGTAATCCGAGGAAATAAACTCTTTATAGTTGGTAAGGTGTGGGCTGGTTTCAACCAGGTAGTGATGGTCCGGTGTTTCTGAAACTGTAATCAGAGGAGAAGAAGGCAACTCAAACCCGGCTTCTTTTTGCTCCCAGTCTGAAGGCATCCAGGAAACATCTGAGCCAGACTTGATGGCAAGCCCTTCGGTAGCATCAGTTGTTGGCGCATTCAGCTCCACTGGATCCGCCTGGCCCTGGGCTTGTCGCGTATTGGGGGCAGGCAATAAATTCTGGTCTTCAACGTTGGTCAAATCACGGGAGACATTATTCACCTCATCAACTCGACCCGTCAGATTCTTATTGGCGGAGAAGGTGGCAGAAGCCAGTGTATCCGTTGTTGTATGAGTGTAATTGTAATCAAAATTATCATAGCGCGATACAGTTATATCAAGTGCACAATATCCAAAGACAGAAAATGTTATGCATTTTTTCTTTCTATACTTCATACGATCTTCACCACTACGGGTGATCACACGATTGGTAACCGCACTTTGGTTATTCAGTGACCCTCCGTTATGACTCAGGGAACCACCGGCACTGATCACTGAGTAGAGATTGTCCACATCGCCCTGGATGGAGAGGTTGCGACCGGACAGAAGATAGGCAGACGGGCTGTTTTCAGTAACAACCCGGGTCGTTTCAGTTTCAGTGTAGCTACGTGTTCCAGAAATGTATTTTCCATAAGGATCAATGGAGTGGCTATCCACTTCTGTAGTGGTTGTACGTTCTTCAGTCGCAAATGCACGTTTGCGATTGGTTAACTGGTCAACATCAACCGCAAGATCCTGGCCTGCTTCAATGGTAGAGGATTCATTCAACAGTTGATCGGCAGAGAGTGACAAGCTGCCCAGACTGAAGATTTCCGCACCCTGCGTATTTTTGATATCACCCGTTGCATCCAGCTGTAAATAATCCAGGCCTGCCATGAGGGAGTTGGCCGTTGTGTTGTTGAAGTCATGGGCATTGGCATATACACGACCACCCAAAAGGGTGCCCTGATTATTGATATTGCCCTGAATATTCAGATGCATTTGGTTTTCTGCCAGAAGTGCAGAGTCAGCATTTTGTATATCCAGGCGACTAGCCGCTATTTCAACATAGGCCCCACTGATCACATCGCTGTTAGTCACTTGATAGTCAGTATCTATTTCAAGGTGGTTATTGGCTTCAAGAGTCGAAGTGTTGTTAAGAGAGCGGCTTTCCAGCAAAAGGCTATGCCCAGTGAGGGTTCCCTTATTAGTCACTGAACCGGTAGTATCAATTGTTAAACGGCCACCCCAGGTAGCCAGTTGGCCGGAAGACTGATTGGTCAAAGCATTTGCAGAAATAGAACCAGACTTACCTTGAACCAACCCATAGTTATTTAAATTATTTATTAAATTGACATCAAGGTATCCGCCACTCAGCAATTTACCCTTTTTATTACTGGTTAATGACTTGGCCTGCAGATAAAAATCACCACCGGCTTGCAGTTTTGTTGCAAGATTAATATGATTACTGTTTTTAAGGGTAAAATTATCTTCAGCAAGTGCCCAAGCATTAGTGCCTTCCTGAATAAAGTCATTGGTGTCAATCAATAAATCATTACTGTAAATTTTGCCATTATTTATCAGTTTATCTTGGAGAACAAATTCACCTTGACCCGATAAAACCAAGAACTGACCGGAGGATTTATTAAACAGATTTTCAGCATTCATTTTCAAGGATTCAGACTGAACAGTTCCATAGTTTTCAAAATCACCATTGGCAACCTGAATATCAAGATTTGTCTCCGAAGCCAAGAGCGAATAAGAGCCCTTATTCTTAAAGCTACTAGCTGTTATACTAGTAGAATTTCCTTGCATCACACCTGAATTAGTCATCTGATCAGACTGAACGGAAAGGTCAGCGTGATTTGCAAGAATTAAAGCGTCAGATCCATTGTTAATTGATTGACTATTAATTATAATCTTATGACCCTGAACCCCACCAAAATTAGTCAAACTGTCAGAATTAACCAAGAGTCCATCTTCACCAGCAAATAATACACCCTCTTTATTGTTACTAATTTTTTCGATATCAAACTCAACCCCTTTACCCTGAATGTTTCCCGAATTGGCCAGACTTTCAGCGTCAATATTAAGGCCACCATCATTGGCCACAACAAAAGATTTTAAATTATTATTTAAAGTTTTACCGCTTATTAAAACAGAGTTACCTTGCAGGACACCTGAATTGTTAAAATACTCGGAACCAATAAAGACATCATTGGTCGAATATATCAAAGAGCCTGATTCATTATCAATTAGTTGAGAATCAACCGTGACTTTATTCCCCTGAAGTACTCCAAAGTTGTCCAGACTTTCAGACTGAATTGAAAGATTGTTTTTTGCTGTAACTATACTTTCTACAACTGTGTTTTCAAAATATTTTGATTGTAAATCAACATCATTTCCTTCAATTCTTCCATTGTTAATTAGGCTATTTGTTTCAACATAAAAATCACCACCGAACAACACTGAGTCATTAACCAGTTTTTTTGATAGATTTAAATAAAAATTATTTTTTGCCTGGAAACCACCCGATTTATTTTCCAAATCATCTGCAGATACAGTTAATGTGTCACCCAGGTATACTCCATTATTAATAATTTTATTAGCTGATAAATTAATTAAGGGGCCAGAAAAGCCCCCCTGGTTACTTATGGATTGAGCTTCAACATCTATTTCACCTTCAACGGAAAACCAATTTCCATCACTTCCCGTTTGAATATCAAGAGATTTTGCTGTAATATTTTTTGATTTTATCAGCCCATCATTATTGAAAGAGTTAGTGGTTACAGCAGATAAATTGTCATTAGCTAAAACAATACTCTCACTAGTATTGTTTGAAAATCCATCATTCTGTATATAAATAGAGTTTGCAAAAATTCCACCGCTGTTTGTGAGAAAGCCGTCACCAAATACTATATAGGATGATTCGATTTCACCAGCATTATCAAAACCAACCTCTGATTTTATATTTATATTATTCTTGGCAAGAATACTGCCTGAATTCAAATTTTCTCCTGTCTCAAAGTCAATCTTCATAGAAGATGCGTTCACCTGACCTGAGTTAGTAACCACATCAGAATTAATATTCATCTGATTCAAAGATATCAACTTCCCAGAATTAAAAAAATCATTACTTTTAAAACCTATTCTTTCAGCAAATATTTCATTATTATTATCAATCTGATAAGAATCTATTTTCAATTGACCTGCAGATATTTTTCCATCATTACTCAAATATTGACTACCAACAAACAGATCCCTAATAAAAATATCACCAGAGTTACTAAGGGACTGAGAAAATAGGCTTGTTGAATCAGCAGAAATTAAACCAGAGTTTTTAAAATCCATACTGCTTGATAACAAAAAATCGGCCTGAAAATTACCTTGATTATTTAGCTTTTCAGAATTCAAATCCAAAACTTCTTCTGTTATCACAAAAGACTCATTTGTTTTATTCTGAATTTCATGTGCCTTTAATGATACATTTTGACCTTTAACAACACCTTTATTAGAAAGTATATCTTTACTCTCCAATTGAACATTGCCTTGTAGACTTGCTGTTGCTCCTCCAAAATGAATATCACCTTCTGAGGTCAGTTTAAAATTTTGCCGGGCAAGCAATTGTCCCTCGCTATTGACACCAAACCCTTTCTCGGTACCAATAATTTTTATTCTATTTGCATACATTCCACCAATTGCTGCCACATCCAAGGATACACCATTTTCATCATTTTCTGAGTTTATGTGTGTAGCCTTCAAATCAGAATGCTTTATCTTATTCTTGCCAGTAATAATATTTAAATCGTTAGCCCAAATATCAGCATTAATTTTTACTGCACGAGAAAGAACGTCAAGCTGATCAAGATTTTCAGCATTGATTCCCTTACCTTTAAAGTTAATACTTCCTTTTTCCACCTGGTAGCCTAGCAAATCACCCTGAGGATCAAAAATACTGGTTCCTGTTGTCAAAACACTTCGCGGTGTATTGATAAATCCACAACCATCACATGTTATTCCATTGGGGTTGGCAATGACTGTTTCAGCAGACCTCCCTGCCACTTCAATATAACCATTAAGGTTACTTAAATTATTACCGACAACTTCATTAAGAATGATGTCAGCAGAATTTCCTTCGAGCCTATTATTTCCGTCGATATAACCAGCCAGTTTACTTTTTATAATTTCAGATGAGTTATTGAGTATCGCTCCTTTCGACCCAACATTGAAGTCATCATACTCGTTTCTGGACACGCCTTGATTTGAAGGTTTGTTATTATTAACTGTTGGAACACCACTATTACTTTCTAAAACTTCTGGACTGTGCTGTCCTTGGGTTGATCCTACAATTCCTTCAGCAAGCAGTAATCCAGGCTGAAGCGGGTAAGTAACCAACAGAGTCCAGGCTGTTACCACTTTTATCTGTTGAGAAACACCTATTTGTTTTCTTTCATTTTTGGACTTGATTAAAGCCAAGTAGATTTCATTAAGTTTTAAATTACCCATGACAGTACAAAGCCTCCCGTGCTTGACAATTCATCAAAAGATTCAGGATAAGAAACAGGCTGTGCTATAAAGGCTTCATATCGAAACCTCCATAATTGCCCTCTTAAGCCCATTGCTATGCCACTTAACCAATTTTGATCCAGCCCATTTGATCCTTTACCATTGACACCACCAACATCCACTGCCCAGAATAAGCTGTGTTGAGACTTATTGATAAACCAGCTAAGTTCATTACGTGTTTGCCAACCCTTTTCACCACCCAGGTTGTTATTTCCATCAAAGCCCCTAACACTGTATCTTCCACCCACACTGAACCAATCCAGTGAGTAAATAGGAGTACTTGCCCATTGAGCTTTCCAATTTGATAAGAAGGACACTCGCTGTGTTTAAAGATTGAAGCTATGATTGAAACTTATACTTGTTTTCCATATTGTATATTCTGGATTGGGTGATTCTTTTCCTGGCTGCCTTTTTTCTGCATCCAGCCAGTCCATACCCTGGTTAACTTCAAAACTCAGGTTCATTAACCCTTTATTAAAGTAGATACGCTGCCTAACACCTAATTGTACATGTGTCAATCGACGTTGCTGGACTTTTACTTCTGTATCATTGATATAATTATGACGTTTCCTGAATGTCAAACCTGAAAATAAATTGATTCGTGATTTATTACTACGATAAACTGTTTTAATGATATCAAACTTATTATCAATACCTTCCCCACTACTCATAAAATCTTGTGTACTTCCTGAAATCAGCTGGTGATAATCAAACTGATTATGTGAAAGCTCCATCAGCCAATATCCATAAGGTATTGAATAATAGAAATTGTTGCTACGTGTTGAGTCTTTGCTATCATTTTCCACTGCCTGATTTAGGCCAAAGCTAAGCTGATCCTGTAGAAATAATGGATTATCCCAAGTAAGATTGACACCACCCTGATAATAGCCTGTATTTTCACTTCCACTATCATCTATACTTAATGATAAGGTGAAAGGTATTTTTTTATCTATATCAAGGTTTATATTGCTATAACCTGTCTCGTCAGCAGGCTGAATTTCCATCGTCACATCCTGTGTAGGCAACCGTTTCATTTGTTCCAGTCCTTGCTCCATGGCCCTGATGTTAAGGAAGTCATCCTGACGCAACGGAAATGCCGTCTGCCACAAGGGTAGGTAGTTCTCATTGGGCAGTACCTGATCAAGCTTTCCAGGAAACAACGCCAGTTTAAGCTGACCATCTGATAGGTTTTGTTCCGGCAAACCAATTCGTGAAGTCACGTAGCCTTTTGCCAGAATGCTTTTATTGATACTTTCGAGCAGTTCGCTGAGCATTCTTTGAGAAATACAAGTATTTCTATATTTTTCAATGTCTTCAAGAATCCAGTTGAATTTTTTGGGTAACGTTTCCTGAAAAGTTATTTCTTTGATTTCAAAGCAATCAGCTTTTTCTTCAGCCTTTAAAGTAGGGGACTCTGATTCAGGCAGATCAATGTGAACACCCGGCCTTGCTTCTCTTCGCTGCTCTTCTTGATGCTCTTGCTGTTCTCTCAGTTGCCATTCCTTTTGCTGTATCGCTTCATCCAGCTCAGTTGCATGAACCATCTCTGAAATCAGTAATATGATTCCTATTAGATACAACTTGCTGTTTAATGTTACATCCATGTCACACCTTTAAAACTTGGTTTTAGGCTCTATTAACCACATACTATCTTCATTTTTTCTGAAAAATATTGCTTGATATCAAAATAAATTCAATGCATTTGTTATGCATGTATAAATCTTAAATTCTTGGTTGATTCCTGTAGGTTTTGTACGTCTGCTTGCCCTACACTGCTGAATTGGCTAGTCTGATACCTATTGCCACTACCCTTGGATGAGCCTTTATCATCAGCATCAGATGGCTCTCAGGATGTTGTTTTTATACCATTATTTTAGAGTGAGTGAGCCGTGACTTCTCGGATTAACCCTGTACATCGAATGAGTTGGCTTTTGCAATTTTTGCTCTGGCCGAGTATAACCTGTCTTATGGCCTTGCCTGCCATGGCAGCCAATCTCCCACCTGTTGAGCAACTGCAGCAGGAGCTTGCTGATGGTCGTGGAAAAGCCGTTTTCTCAGAGCTGCAACCATTAGAGGATTCTTTTGCGGGTCAGCCCAATTATGACTATCTTTTTGGTCAGGCCGCTGTGGCCGTCCAGGAGCCTCTTGCCGCCACCTGGGCTCTGGAGCGTTTGATTCTGGTTGAACCCCGGCATTATCGGGGCAAACTCCTATTGGCTCGGGCTTATATGGATCTGGAACGCTACTCGCGTGCCCAGGGTTTAATTGATGAAGTTAAAGATCGCTCAAGTTCAGCTTCTGTTCAGGCTAGAGCTGAACGTTTGAACGAAATTTTACAGGAGCGTAAACAACCCCGCCGTTTCACACTCAGCAGCCGGTTAACCGCTGCTTTGGGTCATGATTCCAATATTTCTTCCTCACCCAGTGCCAGTATTGAGCAAGGTGGTGAAACTTTAAATTTCACTGAAGAGTCCAGTGTTTTTTCTGAGCTAAAAGCCCGCCAAAAGCTGGAGTACAAAGCAAGTGAGCAAGTCACCCTAAGTGGTGGTTATCGTTTGGAGGACTCCCGCCCCTACCAGGAGAGTGATTATATTCGTCAGCGCCTGGGGGTGGATTTTTCCGGTCGTTATCGAACTGATACCTGGGAGGCCAGCATTAAGCCTGCCCTGAGCAAAGGCTGGCGTGATGGTGAAGGTGAAATCCAGGAAACCCGGCTAGGTGTTAATGGTCGTTTCCAGTTGCCGGCTGAGCAAAGTCTTTTGGCTTTTAGCAGCTTAACCAACATCAGCTATGACCAAACACCGGATAATGATGGTAGCTTCTTACTCTTGGGTGGTGGTTGGATATCCAAACCAGCAGGGGCAGAATCCCCTTTGACTTTGGTTCTCACAGGTTACTATCTCACCAGCAACCAGCCCGACAGCGCCAGTGGTGACATGTCAGGCCCTGGTTTTAATGCCAACAGCCTTTATGAATATTCCAACAATCTTACTCTGGGCGCCCAATTGGGTTGGTCAAGCCGGGGATATTCAGGCAACCGAAGCAGTGAAAACCAATACTCTCTGGGCCTGAATGCTGATTACCGTTTTGATCAGAGCTGGAAGATCCTGCCGGAAATTCGCTATGCCATGATGGACAGCAGCAATGAGCTGGCTGAATACAATCGCCTGACTGTTAAAATGAGTGTGCGCTATGAATTCCAACCCCAACGTTTCTAAAACCTTCATCTGGCTTTTCTGTTTATTAGTCAGCCTGTTACTGCTCCAATCACCGGTTCTGGCAGCCAACCCTGTGGGCAGCTTCCAGTTTGTACATGGTGACGTCAGTATTCAAAGAAATGGTCAAGCCCTGGAGGCGAGCCGTGGCGATGATGTGTTTGTAGGAGACACCCTGGTAACAGCTGCTGCCAGCAGTGCTCAACTGAAAATGGTGGATGGAGCCCGTATGGCTCTGCGTCCACGCAGTGAGTTAGTGGTTGATGAATACAATTTCAATGATGACGATGATGACTCTTCTCTGGTCAGCCTGACCCGTGGTGGGTTGCGTACGGTAACGGGTGCTCTTGGCCGTGCTCGCCCGGATAAAGTTAAGATTGATACCCCAGTTGCAACCATGGGTATACGTGGTACCGATATGGATACTTTTTTCACCCCTGACCCTGAGGCCAGTTCACTGGAAGACACAGAGGCAGTTCTGCGCGTCAATGAAGGCACTGGCTTCATTACCTCCGGCGGAGTTGAGCTGGATGTTCCCGCCGGGAATATTGCAGCTGCCACGCTGGGCCAACCACCCCGCAATATTCCTTCTTTGCCACCGGCTGCACAAGCCTTGGAAAATGAAAGCACCCAGAGTTCGGATGATGAAGCCACAGGTAGCGATGAAGAAAGTACAGATACACCAGAAGAGAGTGCGGCTGAAGAAGAGTCAGACGCCAATACGCTGGCTGGTGAGGGCGAAGAGGTTTCGCTGGATCAGTTACTCGGTGAGGATGAATTGGATGGCGTGCTGCCTAATCTGGACAATCTAGGACTAACACAAGAAGACATTCGCACTATTGATGAAAACTTGAAGCAGGCAGTTGAAGAGAACAAAGGAACCACGATTTCCATTCAATAGGAATTCAATAAAACGACCTCGATAAAAAAGCCCGGACTTGCCGGGCTTTTTTGTTTAATAAAATGAAAAATATCAGAAACCACTATTGACCGGCGGGTTCAAGGCACCAGACTTTAGAGTTATGGGCTGTAGGCAAAATTCTGACTCACCTGTCCGGGTTTCTTGATAATAGGTTTCCGGTAATTGGCTTGTATTTGTATCCACATCAACTACACCGTAAACGGGCTCTGAATCAGCTGGGGCCTGCCAATCAGGCTCCCCCATCTGCGCATAAGTGTAGTAGATCACCTCCCCTTGATCATCCCGGATAACTTCGCCTGTTTCAGTATTCAGGTACCACTCACCATAGACAGCTGCTCCAACTTCCCAAACACCTTCTGAATTCAATTGATACCAGGCAGAACCCAGATGGTCCACTGAAAACTCTTCCACAAAGCAGGCAGGCACTGAAGCAGCCGTAACTCCCAGTTGCCTGGATAACCAATACATCTGGGCAATATGGCGAATATGCGCCTTAAATCGCTGGTTTCGCTCCTGCAAAGACAGAGGTGGATTTAAGTTGTTATTTTGATTTTCTGGAACACCAATCACTGCTGCAGTGGCTTGAGTTGTCGCTGCTTCCAGTCCACCATCAGAGCTTTCAATTAAGTCTGGAAGAGTAAAGCTGGCTGCACTGCTTTCTTCATAACCCATATACTCCAAAAGTGTACCTTCTATCGTCTGCCCCCCATCCTTGATTTTGAGTGCCTCAGCTTCCAGCAAGCCGGTAAAATCATCGGCTAGGCCATCCGAGAGAATAAAATTGCTGGTTTGATCCTGCAGGCTATAATAAGCTACATTTTCCAGATCCGGTCTGGTTTGATAGCTTGAGTAGTTGTCACTAACCCGGCTGACCTGGAGACCCTCAATGTCTACCGGCCCCTCGAGATTAAAGCTGCCTGTTTTCAGCTCTTGATAGACTCGATCCAAGGGGTTTAGAAATTCCAAGCCAGCATGAGCTGAAAAACCATTACTAGCATTATCTTGGTTTACTGACCAATAGCCTAAAGACAGGGAATGGCGATTGGGAGTGGTTTGGCTAGGGTCATACTGCTGCATCAGAATGGCAGGCGCATCCATACCATAATCCATGGAAATAGATCCACCTTCTATGGCCGATAAATCCGGCTCACTGAAGCCTTCTCCCAAAGTTTTACCCGAGCTTGTTTCCAGTAAAACCTTACGCGGAACCATCAAGCCCAGTGGCCATCCACTCACGACACCCCAACCACTTTGTTCTTGAAGCATTCGAGCTTGCGGTGGTGTGCCCGAACCATCATCATTTAAATAATAATCATAAGCTTTAATATGGAAACGTTCCAGACTGATGGTTTCACCTGCCGCTGCAGCTAACCCTAAAAGAATCGCAGGAGTTTCTACTGTATTTGCATCATCCTTATACCAATCGACTGTTTCAAAAAAAGGCTCATTATTGTGAGTAACATTGATATTGCTTCTGGCTCGATTTAACAGCTGTAATTCAACTGGGGAATCATTAGCCACTTCCCAGGTACCTTGGATCATGTTCAGTTCAATAGGGTTGTCACCTGCCTGAAGAGTAGCAAAGGTGGTTGACCAGTTGAGAAAGCGGCTACCTTCTTCATTGGGATCACCATCATAGAGAACTGCTGTAAAACGATAGGTTTCACCAGCCTGCAAGTTGTCGAAATTAACAACAGGGTTGTCCCTGCTGATGACTTGGCGCTCCCCAACCTGGGGAAACTCATTACTACCAGGGCGGGGGCCACATTTTTCCCGTAAAGCAGCCTTATCAGGTTCAGTTTCTGTTTCATAGTAAAGTTGTGAGTAACATTGCTTCCAATCCAGATTAATTTCAACAGCCGAAACACCTTCCACATCAAAACCGGCTATATCGGTTTCGTTGGCACGAACCTCTATATAGTCAGCTCTGGAGTCAATATAAGCAGCTTTAGCTTCAGGTTCGGGTAGTTGGACTGCAAAACTGGCTGAAGCTGCCCCTGCTGAAGAACCCGTTGTAGCAGAGGGGTCGGAGCAACCGACCAGTATGGTGACGAAGGCAATGAAGCTCAGCAAGATAAAGTTTCGCATTTTTTGTCCAGCCTTGTTCATGAGTTGAAGGGCTTGGATTTAAAATAGCCCTAACTAGTCTGATATTAGTTTTCTTGCTTTATCTTGCAAGTAGTTTAGATATGATGCATCTAGCATATCCTCAAAGCGGCATTCTGTACGATCCACACCACCAGGCTGAGAAACAGGATACCGCCTGCACCCAGAGCAACCCACTGCAACCAGCTTAAGTTGTAGAGAGTTTTGCTTTTGCGTTTATTGGGCACCTGGCGTTTTTCAGTCTTCAACTCCACCTTGTCTCTTTCTATTTCTGCTGCGGCTTCGACCAGAAGTTTGACATCGGGTGCGGCCCTTTCCAGCAAAAACTCTGCGGCGGCCTGCCAGTTGGGGTTGCTTTTGCCGACACGCAGAGTTCGTAGAGCCGATCCGGAGGAAGTAAAAGTGGGTTTATAGCCGCTTGTCTGTTCGCTCATTATTTTCGTGAATTCCTGAGATTAAGGGTCAGTTCCAGTTGGCAGCCTGCACCCCCAGGACGGGAGTTGATGGTCAGTTCGCTGCCCAATTCTGCGGCACGATGGAAGAGGTTGTCCAGCCCTCGGCCTGTGCAGGAGGCTTCAGGATCAAAGCCACAGCCATTGTCTTCAATAGCAATTCGCAGGTGGTCAGCATCCTGCATGCGGGCACTGACCTCAACCCGGCTGGCCCGGGCGTGCTTGATGACATTGGCCAGACCTTCCTGAACAATCCGCTGCAAGTTAAGAGCCTCCTGCGGCGTCATTTCCGGGTAGTCCGGCAGATCATCCACTTTCCAGACCAGTTCCAGTCCCGCAGCTTTCAAGCGCCGCTCCATGCGATAACGAAGCTGCCCCAATAAAGTGGCCACGTCACCATCAAAGGTTTGCAAACTGTCCATCATCAGGCGCAGGTCATCCAGAGCCTGCTCCAGGCAGCTACTGAGTTCTGCGACACTGGTCTGGTTGTTGCGACCCATATAGAGAGCCGCTGTAAGCTGGGAGCCCAGACCATCATGCATTTCCCGCATCAGACGGCTGCGCTCTTTTTCAATGGCTTCTTTCTCCTGAATCTGGCGCAACTGCCTGACTGCCTGAGATCGGCTTTTTTCATAAAAGTATACCAGGGCGGCCAAAGCAGAGGATGCCGCAATGATATTGGCTGCTGAGCCGGGAGTATAATCAGCTGCTTCCCATTCTCCAACACCCAAAGCCAGCAAAACAAAAACCGGGATGTACACCAAGAGAATAATCCAGGTTCCCCGGCGTAAACCGTTAAGAAAATAGGCAAAAGGCGGAAAGGTGGCCAACCAGTAGAAGCTGTAATCATGGTGTCTTTCCATCACCAGATAAGCCACCAGTGCGGTGGAGATAATTGCTGTCGTAATCAGGCCGGCGGCCACCACCTTGCGGTTGCGCCGGAACCACCAGACCACAACCAGGGCACCCACAAAAGCCAGGAAGTCGATAATGGCGACATGAAACAGATGAAAATAGGTGATATTGAGCAGGGTGAAAAGTATAAAAATACTCATGGCCGCCAGCAGCATGACATTGATCAGGTAAGCACGGCGATACTCACGATGGTTACTGGAAAAGCCACCATTACAGCTGACATAATTTTGCCAGATTTCCCTGGCATTAGATTGCACTAGAGGCATGACGGGTTATTCCGGCTGGCATTCTGAAAGTCACACAGCAGCCCTGCCCCCCGGAGGCCCGAGTGATCTGGAGCTGCCCACCCAGTTCTTTAGCTCGCTGATGCATGTTAACGATTCCCTTGCCACTTGTCTGTAACTCTTCAGGCAAGCCGTGACCCTGGTCACAAATTGCAATCACCAGGTTATCCTCTGCATCGATTCGTGCGCTCAGACCGGCCTGATTGACCCCGGCATGCTTGATGATATTGGTCAGGGCTTCCTGTACTAGGCGCTGCAGGTTCAAAGCTTCCTGAGGGGACAACTCCCACTCCATTGGCAAGTCGTCAACCTGCCATTGCAGCTGTAAACCAGCGGCCTGCATGCGCTCCTGAAGGCGATAACGCAGCTGGCCCAGAAGGCTGACCAGATCCACTCCCTCAGGCTGTATGCTATCCATCATCAGGCGCAGGTCATCCAGAATGCCTTGCAGCTGGCTGGTCAGCTGCGTCTTGTCGACTTCCTGGCGTCGGGCAGCGTAGAGAGCTGTCGTTAACTGGGAACCCAGTCCATCATGCATTTCCCTGATCAGTTGATCCCGTTGCTGCTGGTTGTGAATCAAGAGTTGGCGATTCTTTTCTTTGGCAACGACCAGTTGCTCAAGTACTTTTTCACGATCCTGACGTTCCCGAAATATTTTCTGGGCCACAGCCAGAGCAAAAAAAGCTATTTCTGCGGTCATGCCCATCAGTGTGCCATGGCGGCCCACAAAACGGGCAAAAAAACCATACTCCCCCATCAGCAAGGGCTCCAGGTTATCCATAAAAGCCCGGCTGATGTCGATACTTGCGCCCAGCAGGGAGCAGAGCAACCCGATCAGCAGAAGACTGGGTGGTCGCAACCCTTTGCGCCAGCTGGCATAAATAATAAACAAAGTCAGAGGCGTAACAACCAGAACCAAAAGTAGCGTCAGTTGGTAGGCGAGAGCATAGTCATGAAAGATCTGCAAAGCGGCCAGAGTCATGATGCCCAGAAGAGTATAAAAAGCTTTCAGTAAATGGGGAGAGGTTTGTTTGAGGTGGAAAAAAGCCCGCACAAACAAAAGGCTGGTCAGGGTGGTCACCAAAGGCCAGAAAACGATCATTCCATCATTGAAGCCCGGCCAGTGACTGAACAGTGGATTCACGGAAAATTCTCCGGCGATGGTCATGGCCATGACCAGTATACTCAGCGCCATTCCACCAAAATAAAGAAAAAGCCGGTCTCTTAATGCCAAAAAAATAAACAGAAAGAAAAAACCCAGTCCACCCAGAACACCATAATGCCAGCTCAGCCAACGGGCTTCCTGATGATTGAAACGTTGAAAACTGTCTGCTTCCCATAAAAGCAGTTGGTTATTGGCTAAACCCTGGGTCTGAAAACGGATATAGGCTGTCCGGCTTTCTTCCGGTTGCAGCTCAAAAGGAAAGGCAAAACGCTGGTGCCAGCTGGGCCTGGATTCCAAAGGCTGGTGATCGCCGGAGTGCTGGCTGACCCACCCTTTATCCTTTTGCCACCAGTAGACACTGACATAATCCAGCAGGGTGAAGGGGGCAACAAGCAACCAGTCTGCTTCTTCAACAGCCTGGCCGGTTATTTGCAAGCGATACCAGTGAGCAGCAGAGTCAAACCCCAGGCTGCCGGGTGACTGGCTTTGCCAGCTCTCTGCTGGCAAGTTTCTCACGGCCTGAAAATCCAGCCGCCCTTCAGGGTCGCGATAATAATCCAGGGGCTGGTTGATCGCCTGTCCAAAATAGCGACCCTCTTCGACCTGGATTTGCGGCTGGGCCTGGGCAAAAAAGGGCAGCAACAGTAGCAACAAACCAAACAGCCTGGACATGCGTTTAATCCAGGTTGCGCATATCAAGAAGGCCTTCGCGGGTTGCAGCAAAAACAGCTTCATTTTTGGTTTTAACGGAGAGTTTGCGATAGAGGTTTTTGATATGGGAGTTGACGGTATGACTGGAAACCGAAAGTTCGTCGGCCACTTCCCTGTAAGTGTACCCCCTGGCCAGGAGCTTCAGTAGTTGTAATTCACGCTTGGTCAAGGAGACGTCTGAGGCCTGAGCCTTTTCCGGCTCTTCCGGTTGCTGCATTTTCTTCAGCAGGTGGCGGGCTATCATGGGACTCATGGGGCTGCCACCATCCACCAGCTGAATAATGTGCTCGGCCAGGCTGGCATCATCCATATCTTTAAGCAGATAGCCACTGGCACCCGCTTCTATGGCCTGAATAACATGGCCTTCATCGCCAAACATGCTGACGACCATCACTTCCGTGGCTGGGCAGTGGCGTGCCGCTTCAGTGATGACTTCCAGCCCGGAACCATCCGGTAGCCCCAGATCCACCAGCAAAACCCGTGGACAGTTATCACCCAGCAAAGCTTTGCCATCCCGGACACTGGCAGCTTCACCGATCCAGGTCAGTTGAGGCTGTTTTTCTATGGAAGCTTTAAAGCGCTGGCGAACGGCCGGATCATCTTCAACCAGGGCAACGCTGATGGGCTGACGGGTCATTTTTTCACCTTGATAAGGCTGTATAGAGAGAAACACTGGAATAGAGTGTGCAATAAACCCAACCTTCAGCCAATACCTGAGATCAGGGAAGTTGCAGGAGGTCGTGAATGTTTTTTTCCAGATCATCAACCAGTTGTTGCTCATCCATCTGCCGCAATTCAGCCAGGTTTTTTTGTATCAGGGGAATATTGGAGGGCTCATTGCGCTGGCCCTGCTGGCCATTAAGTGGCATGTCCGGGCTGTCGGTTTCCAACAGGAAGGAAGTAACAGGAAGGTTGGCAGCCACACGGCGTAATTTCTGAGCACGGGGATAAGTGAGAGCACCCCCCAGGCCGAGTTTGAAACCCAGCTTAACCAGCTTTTCCGCCTGCTGCTGACTACCGGAAAAAGCATGGGCCAGCCCGCCTTTAGGGAGTTGCAGTTGGCGCAAACGCTTGGTCACCTCATCCATGGCCTTGCGAATGTGCAGTACCACAGGAAGGTCATGTTTTTTTGCCAGCTTGAGTTGGGCATCAAAGAAATACCACTGGCGGTCTTTTTCTTCTGGACTGGGTGAATTCCAGAAGTCGATACCGATTTCGCCCACGGCCACTACTTGTGGGTTGTCTGCCAGCAGCTCTTCCAGTTTTTCCAGGTGTTCTTCGCGGTGTTCATCCATAAAGTAGGGATGCAAACCCAGGCAGGGAAAAATATCTTCATACTTGGCTGCCAGATCCAGAGTACGCTGCCAGGTTGCTGCCGTGGTACCCGGTAGAATAAAGCGCCTGACACCTGCCTGACGCGCACGCTCCAGCATCGCCTCCCGATCCGAATCAAAATCCGGGAAATCCAGATGACAGTGGGCGTCAGTTAGGAACATTAAATCACCTTCAAGCCCCTGGCAGATCACGCATGATCATGGCGTATTCCAGATCGTTTTCGCTCAAGGCTTCGCCGGGCAAAGGAATGCGCACAAAGTAGCCGGTGCCGGGTGCCACATCCAGGGCAAAGCCGTTTTTGCGGTTTTCCAGAGCGTCCAGTTTAAAGCGGCGGTTGCCGGAAGGCGTCATGATTTCCAGAGTATCGCCCAGTTGGAATTTGTTTTTGACTTCCACTTCCAGCCAGCCACGATCATCAGTGCCCAGAACTTCGCCAACGAATTGCTGGTGAACGCCGACGGAGTTGCCGGTTTCGTAATTCTGGTATTCATCATGCACATGGCGGCGGTAAAAACCTTCGGTATAACCCCGGTTGGCCAGGTTTTCCAGAGCATTCATCAGATCCATGTTAAAAGGGCGACCTGCCACGGCATCGTCAATCGCCTTGCGGTAAACCTGGGTGGTGCGGGCAACGTAGTATTGGCTTTTGGTACGGCCTTCAATTTTCAGCGAGTCGATACCCATTTCTGCCAGGCGGGCCACATGCTGCACTGCCCTCAGATCCTTGGAGTTCATGATGTAGGTACCATGCTCATCTTCATAAATGGGCATCAGCTCACCGGGACGACCAGCCTCGGAAATCAGGGCCGAGAGTTCTTCCTGGCCTTCTGTGCCCCCTGCGGTTTTGCTGGAGGTCATTCCCTGATCCGGTGTCCAGATGCCCTGTTCACTGGCTTGCGCCAGGGGAATCAGGTCACCGGTGGCATCAGTGGTGGTTTGTACGGTGTCGTATTTCCAGCGGCAGGCATTGGTGCAGGTGCCCTGGTTGGGATCGCGATGATTGAAATAACCCGAGAGCAGACAACGACCGGAATAGGCAATACACAAGGCCCCATGAACAAAAGTCTCCAGCTCCATGGTCGGGCATTCCTGACGGATTTCAGCAATCTCATCCAGGGACAGCTCGCGGGAAAGAATAATGCGCTGAACACCCAGTTTTTCCCAAAAGCGCACGGCGGCATAGTTGACCACATTGGCCTGCACGGAAAGGTGAATGACCTGATCCGGCCATTTCTCGCGCACCATCATGATCAGACCAGGGTCGGACATAATCAGGGCATCCGGTTTCATTTCGATCACCGGTTCCATATCCTTCAGATAACTGCGCACCTTGGTATTGTGAGGGGCGATATTGCTGGCCACAAAGAAGAGCTTGCCGCGCTGGTGAGCGTATTCAATCCCCTCGCCCAGTTTCTGCAATTTGAAGTCATTGTTGCGAACGCGCAGGCTATAACGGGGCTGACCGGCATAGACGGCATCAGCACCATAGGCGAAAGCATACTGCATGTTGCGGAAAGTGCCCGCGGGGGAAAGAAGCTCGGGAGATTTCATGAAAAGCAATACCTGAGTGTTTAGCTGGGTTAAAGAAGTATCATAACATGATTTTCTGCTATATTAACGCCTATGAGTAACCCTAAAGAACACCAATGTCGTCCGGGGTGTGGTGCCTGCTGTATCGCCCCTTCCATCAGTAGCCCTACCCCCGGTCATTCTCAGGGCAAAGCTGCTGGTCTACGCTGTACTCACCTGAACAGTGAACTTTTGTGCGACCTTTTTGGACAACCAGAAAGACCTGCAGCCTGTGCTGCTTTTCATTTTGATGCCAGTGTCTGCGGCACCCATAGAGAAGAAGCGTTGGAGCAGATAGAGTGGCTGGAAGTGGCAACCAACTGATAACAACAACAGGATTTTATATGCATCAGGTTTTTATTATCGGCGCAGCCGGTCGGCAGGATGGTCACGGCAGCCTGGATGAATTGAACAGATTACGCGAACAGGTAACCCAGGCGGGCCTCAAGCTGGAACGCTTGGTAATAGATCCTTTAAAGGTTGGCTGGTCTTCCCCTCAGGCCAGAAATCACTTTCGCTCCGGCTGTGGCCCTTTGGAGGCTCTGGCTTATGCCCACACCCAGCTTAAGGAGGGTGCTTTTGAGGCGGTACTGATTGAAGGCCAGGATGCCATCAAAACCGGCTATGCCCGAGAAGAGCGGGATCAACTCATGCAGGAGGTTTTTGGCCCGGATTACCCTTTACCGGAAGCCTATACCGACTTGGCCCGCTCTTTCTGTCATCAGCAGGGCTTGAGTTTTGAAGCCTTCAAACAGCTGCGAGACCAACTCTTTGACAACTATCACCGCTCTGCCCCGGAAGTTCCAGTTGATGATCGCTGGTTTGCAGAAATCACCGAACTTTTTCGTGGCGTGGATTGTGCCAACCCTTACACGGACTACTCCGGGGGACTGTTGCTGACCCGTGACGATCTTGTCGGTAGCTTTGATCTGGCTCAGCCCGCCATTCAAGTCAAGGGTGTGGGTATCGGCTTTGCCCAGGGTGACGGTGCTGATCACCTAGAAGAGTTGGCCGATTACTGGCATCTGGAAAAAGCCGTTCATTATGCCAACCTGGAAGCCGAGCTGGAGTTTGCTGAAGTATTCAATCAAGGCAAGGCGCTGCTGGAAGCCTACACCTGCTATCCAGTTGTGCCTCTCGCTCTTTTGTTAAGAGGTGATTTTGTTCAGGATATCCGTGAAATTCCGGCCTGGCTGAAAAAACACCGCCTGACTCTGAAAGGTGGTATGAATCTCAATCGAGCCCCCTGGAACCTGCCTGCACTGCGTGCCCTGATTGAAATGACCCAGGCTTTACACAATAATCCCGAACTGATTGGTGGGGTGCACGGCAATGGTGGTCTGGGCTATAAACAAGGTTTTGCCATTTTAGGTGGGAACCCGTAAGCTGATAAGCAATCTAATCTGCTGAATTTGCAATAACCACTGGAGAAACAAACCATGCGTTACGACGCTCAAACTGCACAGGCGCAAACCAAAACGATCAGCGCTGAAGCACACAAGGTACTACGCAACACCTATATGCTGCTGGCCATGACTTTGGCTTTCAGTGCAGTCACCGCTTTCTTTGCCATGGCAACCAATCTGCAACTGAACATTTTTGTGTTCTTTATTGGTGCTTACGGCTTTATGTTCCTGACTCACAAGCTGGCTGATTCCGCCTGGGGTCTGCTGAGCGTGTTCGGCTTCACCGGTTTTATGGGGCTTTCCCTGGGACCCATCCTGAATATGTACCTGGGTGCCGGTATGGGCAATGTTGTGGTTTCGGCCTTCGGCATGACAGCCCTGGTTTTCTTCGGTCTTTCTGCCGTGGCGCTGGTCACCAAAAAAGACTTCAGCTTCCTGGGTAAATTCCTGCTGGTGGGTGGCCTGGTTCTGATTGCCGGCGTCATTGCCAACCTCTTCCTGGGCATGGGTGGTCTGCATCTGGCGATCAGTGCTGGTTTTGTGATCTTTGCTTCGGCTTTGATTCTTTTCCAGACCAGTGAAATCATTCATGGTGGTGAAACCAACTACATCCGTGCCACGGTCGGCCTGTTTGTTGCCATCTACAACCTGTTCATCAGCCTGCTGTCACTTCTGGGTATGAGCAACGAATAACCCATGGCAGTTTTTGCACTGAACATTTGCGGGGCGCCCTACTCAAGTCAGGCGCCCTTTTCTGCATTAAGGTTTGCCAAAGCGGCTTTGGCTGCTGGCCATTCCATCCAGAGGGTTTTCTTCTATCAGGAAGGTGTCCTGGTCGCCAATGCCCTGAGCTGCCCACCCCAGGATGAAATCCACCTGACCCGGGCCTGGCAGCAACTGGCCGAAGCGCATCAGCTGGAGCTGGTGGTGTGTGTGGCGGCCGCTTTGAAACGCGGCATCCTTGATCCCAAAGAAGCTGCTCGACATGGTCTGGAACATCACAACCTAGCGGATGGTTTCTCCCTTTCCGGCCTGGGGCAATTGATTGACAGCCTCAGCCATGCCGATCGAACCGTGACCTTCACCTCATGAGTACACCTGAATTTGATCTGCTGGTGATTCTGACGCAACCACCTCTGGCCGGGACAGCGGCCAAGGAAGGGCTGGATTCAGCCTTGGTCAGCGCTACCTTTGAACAGAAAACAGCTCTTGTGTTTCTGGAGGAGGGTGTTCTGCAACTGATTAAGGGCCAGCAACCGGATCAACTGCAACTCAAAGGGATTCAAGCCATGCTCAAGGCTCTGCCCTTTTATGATTTGCAGGCGGCGTATACCGATGCTCTGGCTTTGCAAAAGTTTGGCCTCAACCCGGATGAGCTGCTGCTGAAGCATCAGCCTGCGACTGCCGAGCAGCTGCAACAATTGATCGCCAACAGTACCAATACCCTGGTGTTTTAAGATGGCCAGCCTACACCAACTCAACTCCGTACAAAAACTACCCCTCTGCCTGCGCCTGCTGGCTGCGGGTGATCGACTGCTACTGACGGAAACAGCCGTCACCCTGATTCTGGATACCCAGGCTTTGCAACAGCTACCTGCTGGTGTGGAATTGCTGGCACTGGCCGATGACTTGGTCGCACGGGGGCTGAGTGAAAAACTGCCCTCCGGCATAAAAGCCATTACCGATACCCAGTGGGTTGAAGCCACCCTGGAGGCTGAACGTGTCTGTAGCTGGTAACACCTCCCTGCCTCCACTTGACCCCGAGGGTTACCTGGAAAACCTGCAGGACTGGTCTCCAGACGTTGCTGAATCTTTGGCACACCAGGAAGACAAAGAGCTGACACCTGAACACTGGGAGATTCTGTGGTTGCTGCGCCAGTTTTATCAGGAATTTGAACTCTCCCCGGCCATGCGCCCCTTCAGCAAATACATCCACCAGGAATTGGGTGCAGACAAGGCACGCAGCATCTACCTGATGCAGCTCTTTGGAGAAAGTCCCGCCAAAACAGCAGCCCGGCTGGCAGGCCTCCCCAAGCCGGACAATTGTCTTTAGAGCATGACTTACCCTACAATGGGTCAATTTTCTCGCTTTGCCCATTGTTTATCCAAGGAAATTCTATGACCGACAGTAAAAGGGTCGACAACCTGAATGTTGCCGCCCAGGAAATTTTGATCACCCCGGATCGTCTCAAAGACAAGTTGCCATTAACCGAAGCGGCCGAAAAAACCGTCTTCGAAGGTCGCCAGGTTATTCAACGCATTTTAAACCGCGAAGATCCGCGTTTGTTTATTGTGATCGGTCCTTGCTCCATTCATGATGTCGATGCAGCTTTGGACTATGCTGAGCGTCTGAAAAAACTGGCAGACAAGGTCGGCGATACCCTCTATCTGGTGATGCGTGTTTATTTTGAAAAACCACGCACCACGGTAGGTTGGAAAGGTCTGGTCAATGATCCTTATATGGATGATTCCTTCCAGATCGAAGAAGGCCTGCATATTGGTCGCAAACTGCTGGTTGATTTGTCGGAAATGGGCCTGCCTCTGGCCACCGAAGCTCTGGACCCCATTTCTCCTCAATATATGCAGGATTGTATCGCCTGGAGCGCTATCGGGGCCCGCACCACCGAATCCCAGACCCACCGGGAAATGTCCAGCGGCCTTTCCTGCCCGGTCGGTTTTAAAAACGGCACCGATGGCAGCCTGGACGTTGCTGTCAACGCCCTGAAATCCATGGCTCACCCGCATAACTTTCTCGGCATCAATAATGAAGGTCAGGTCGCCATCATTCGTACCAAGGGCAACAGCTTTGGTCACGTGGTTCTGCGCGGCGGCAATGGCAAACCCAACTATGATTCAGTCAGCGTCAAACTCTGTGAAGCCGATCTGCATAAAGCGGGCGTAGCCCCCAACATCATGATTGACTGCAGCCATGCCAACTCCAATAAGGACCCCGGCCTGCAACCTCTGGTACTGGACAATGTCACCCACCAGATCATGGATGGCAACGAGTCCATCGTCGGTCTGATGGTGGAATCCAATCTGGGCTGGGGCAACCAAAAAATCCCCGAAGATAAATCTCAGCTGCAATACGGTGTATCCGTCACGGATGCCTGCATTGACTGGGATACCACCGAAAAAGCCCTAACGGAAATGGCTGAAAAGCTGCGCCCTGTATTGGAAGAACGTCGCCAGCGAGCCGTTAAAAACGCCTGATTCTTTTCTGATATAAACTGTTTCAGGTTAATAAACCTCAGGAAAGACCATGCGTATCACTGAAGACCAGGCAGAAAAGATTCGCCAGCTGACCCAGGAAATTTTTGGTTCAGAAGCTGAACTCAAAGTTTTCGGGTCCCGGCTGGATGACCAGCTCAAAGGGGGCGATCTGGATCTGCTGGTCAAATCCTTGACACCTCTGGCAGAGCCTGCCAGAAAATCCGCATTGCTGGGTGCAAGAGTCAGCCGTCTATTTCAGGGACGAAAAGTGGATGTATTACTCATTGCTCCTAACCTGAAATATCTACCCATTCACCGCATTGCAGAAAAGCAGGGAGAGGCGTTATGACATCACGGGAAGAACTTGCAGAGCGCCTGAGTTTTTTGGCACGCATTGCAGCAAGGGAAGCTGACTTACTGCAGTTCACAACTGAGCGTCTTTTCAAAGATCAGCCAGCACTGAACGCCGCGCTTGTCAGCCAGTGGACACAGAATAACCTGATTGCCGAACAACTCGATGCCTTTGTGGCTCGATTCGGTCGGCTTCAGGACACTCTAGGCGATAAACTGATGCCCAACCTGCTGGAGTTGCTTGGTGAAAAAAGAGGGGCTGCGGTTGACAACCTCGACAAAGCAGAACGCTTGGGATGGATAGAATCCACTGATGCCTGGCTGCTCAGCCGCCAGCTTCGCAACCAAATGATTCATGAGTATATTGAAGATCCGGAAGTGCTGGCTGATGCACTCAATCAAGGCAGAGCCCAGGTCAAAATGCTGACCTGGGCTGCCGAACAAATGCTTTCTGAAGTAGCTAAGCGCTTGAACTAGGGATTATTTTCCAAGCCTGAAGTGTCATCAATCAAAGGCTTGTCTTTGCCTTGAGTTTCCAGAACTTCTTCACGGAACACTGCCAGTTTTTCATGCACCAGTTCCTGTGTACGTCGGGCATTACTCTCAATATCACCTTCAAAGACATTGAAACCCTTAAGGATATCTGTCGCTTCTTCAAACCCCTTGTCAATTGCCGGAGCTATGATTGACAGAAATTTGTCCAGCACCTCTTCTTCACTCAGGTCAGGATGCTGTTTCTTGAAAGCTTCAAAATAGCCGGTTGCCCCTGTATAAATACGATCCGCAGTACGCTCAGGCGACCAGTAGTCTTCCTCACCTTCAACGCCAGATGTCTTGGCAGCCAGCTTATCCAGACTGAAGTTTTCATCACCCAGTTCCTTGCGCAACACTTCCTCCAGTTGCGTCACCACCTCCTGGTAGTTAATTTTCTGGGCATTGGCGCTGCTGTTTTTAGCTTTACCAAACATCGCCTGCAAAAGTCCCTGATTAGCCTCAACCTTGGACTCAGCCTGGCGCGCCTTCCAATCTGTATCTGAATCAGCTTTCTCCTGACCGGGCGCAGCAGATGGCTTTTTTTCTGCCTGAGCTTCAACAGCTCTGGCCTGGGATGGATTTGCTTGACCGGGCGTGGTTACCTGGCTGGAAGTAACCGCAAAATTTTCACTTGACATAAACTTGCCCTCAAAAGGTGTTTTTCCAGGATATAGATACATATCGGCACAATTTGGCAAAACTTAACCCAAATCGGTTAAATTTTACACAATTCCTGAAAAACCAAGAGGTTAGGGATGAGTTGAGATCTGAAGTGAATACACTGCATGTCAAGTATGTTTTAAATATGTAGCCAGAGGTATCGATTCAGCTCACCCTAGGAGCTCAGTGTCTCAAACAAAAAAGGCTCCCGAAGGAGCCTTATGGAAACCTCTAAAATTGCTTTGGCTTATTCACAATTATCAAGATCTGTATCAAAAGTATTGCTACACGACCAGCCATCGGAGTCACGTGTCAAAGTAACGGCACCACCAGACTTTGCAGATACTACTGTCACATCAGTAACAGGGTCAGCATCCGTTGCAGTAATCGTTAGTGAATCAATATCACTTGCCAAACCGTCAATAGCTGCTTTATCACCACCCTCAAATATTTCAGCTTCAACCCGAGTTTTAAACGATGCAGCTTCAGCTTGTGCTGCACGTGCATTAGCAAGATCTATATAGTCCTGATACTGAGGCACTGCCACTGCAGCCAGAATACCGATGATGGCGATGACCACCAGCAGTTCAATAAGGGTAAAGCCTTGTTGCATCGCTTTCATATAATTTCTCCTTAGGATTTATCAATCTGAGAAGTCCAGCTTCCCTGCGGGAAGGCTTGAGCTTGTTGAGCAACTATGAAACACTTTGTAACTCAATGCAACCATGATTTCAATCAATTACAGCAAAAAAATGCAGGTTGTTACCTAGTATTGCAGCTTGAGCCGGTGTCATAATCGGTTAAGAAGCTTCTTACACTTTACTTTACTACTGCAAGGACTCTGGCTTTATGGTGGATGTTTCCAATCCTCATGTTCTCAGCTCTCTCTCCAAACGCCTGATTCGTGATGGTTTGCTGGATGAAGGAGAGGCTCTCGCTGCGCAGGTCAAAGCCAAGGATAACGGTCAGTCATTTAGTCACTATCTGAACAGTACCGGTCATGTCGACAGTGATCAACTTGCCAATTTGATTGCTGAGGAATTCGGGCTACCCTATCTTGATTTGGAAGCCATCGATACCAAGCAATTCCCCAAAAAGCTGGTGGAGGAAAACTTGCTGCGAAAGCATCAGGCTCTGCCAATTCTGTTGCGTGACAACCAGTTGTCTTTAGCCCTTTCCACTCCCGCCAACCTGGCTGCCATTGATGAAATTCAGTTCCAGACCGGGCTGATCATTAACCCGATTATCGTTTCAGAAACCAAACTGCATCAGGTTCTGGAAGCATCACTGGAAACCGATATAGGGTCGCTGGGGGATCTGGATGATTCCGAACTGGAAGGCCTGGAGACCGGCAGCACTCAGGTTGAAGAAGAGCTGACTGGAGATGCTGTGGGCGGCAAGGATGATGCCCCTATTGTAAAGTTTGTAAATAAGGTTTTGTTGGATGCCATACGCAGAGGAGCATCGGATATCCATTTTGAACCCTATGAACACAGTTACCGGGTTCGCTGTCGTATTGATGGCATTCTGCATGAAATGACGCGCCCCCCTTTATCACTGCGGGGGCGATTGGCTGCTCGCCTGAAGGTCATGGCCAAGCTGAATATTTCCGAGAAGCGCATCCCTCAGGATGGTGGTATCAAACTGAGGCTCTCGAAAACCCGGGCCATAGATTTCCGGGTCAACACCCTGCCGACACTCTGGGGTGAAAAGATCGTTCTGCGAATCCTGGATGCCAATGCCGCCAAAATGGGCATTGAACAACTGGGCTTTGAACCTGAGCAGCAAAAACTTTATGAGCAGGCACTGGCCAACCCTCAGGGTATGGTTCTGGTCACCGGCCCGACGGGCAGTGGTAAAACCGTTACCCTTTATACTGGTCTGAATCTGCTGAACACCCCGGAGCGCAATATTGCCAGTGCCGAAGATCCGGTGGAAATCAACATGGATGGTATTAACCAGGTCAATATCAACACCCGAGTCGGGCTGGATTTTGCTTCGGCCTTGCGGGCTTTTTTACGCCAGGATCCGGATGTGGTTATGGTGGGTGAGATTCGGGATATAGAAACAGCAGAAACAGCCGTCAAGGCTGCCCAGACCGGGCATCTGGTACTGTCCACCCTACACACTAATTCGGCAGCAGCCACCCTGAACCGCCTGATGAATATGGGGGTTCCAGCCTATAACCTGGCGGCCTCGGTTCAATTGATTATTGCCCAGCGTTTGGCCAGACGGCTTTGTCCCAAGTGCAAAAAGCCTTCAGAGTTGCCTCAGGATACTCTGTTGGAGCTGGGTTTCGATGAAGCGGAACTGGCGGAAAAACAGATTTATGACGCGGTGGGCTGCAGTCAATGCACCAAGGGCTATAAAGGGCGTGTGGGGATTTACGAAGTGGTCAAAGTCACTCCTGAGCTGGCGGATTTGGTGATGCACTCTGCCAGTGCCATGGAAATCAGCCGCAAGGCCAGAGATCAGGGCTTTCCGGATTTACGTCAGTCGGGCCGCAGGAAAGTCCTATCGGGCCTGACCAGTGTCGATGAGTTAACCCGCGTCACCATGGAATAGGCTGAAAAATTATGGCAGCAACCAAACCACCCAAAATCCATTTGTTTCACTGGGAAGGCACCAATGCCCGGCGGCAAAAGATCAAGGGCGAGATCGAAGCCGAAGATATCAATCTGGTGCGTGCCAAGCTTCGAGAGCAGGGCATCTCACCCAAGCGAATTCGCAAGAAATCCAATTTTTCCCTGGGTCTGGGCGAAAAAATCACTGCTCGTGATATCACCCTCTTTTCGCGCCAGCTGGCCACCATGATTAAGGCCGGGGTTCCGGTTGTTCAGGCCTTGACGATTACCATTGAAGGTCAGACCAAAAAGAAAATGCGTAACCTGTTGATGGATCTGCGTGATCAGGTTTCGGCTGGCACTCCAGTGGCTCAGGCTCTTCGACGCCATCCCAAGGTTTTTGATGACCTGTTTTGCAGCTTGGTGGAAGCGGGTGAAGCTTCGGGGGCGCTGGAAGACATGTTGGAAAGGGTAGCCCTTTATAAAGAGCGCATGGAGTCCCTGAAAAACAAAATCAAAAAAGCTCTTTATTACCCGGTTTTTGTGTTGATTATCGGGATGGGGGTATCGGCCCTGCTGCTGGTCAAGGTGGTTCCGGAATTTGAAAAAATGTTTGCCGGTTTTGGTGCTGAACTTCCGGCTTTCACCCAGATGGTGGTCAATCTGTCCCGATTCATGCAGCAGTGGTGGTGGCTGGTATTCGGAGCCTTGATCGGATTGGTCTATCTGGTGAATTTCATGAAAAAACGTTCGGATACTTTTGCTTACCGACTCAGCAAATTCACTCTGCGTTTGCCCATTGTCGGCCAACTTCTGCATAAATCAGCGGTTGCCCGCTTTTCTCGCACCCTGGCCACTTCATTTTCAGCCGGTGTTCCTTTGGTGGATGCCCTGGACTCGGCTGGGCAATCAACCGGCAATCTGGTTTATCGCGAGTCAGTTGCCCAAATGAAAGAAGATGTCGCCACGGGTCAACAATTAAACTTCTCCATGCGTCAGGCCAAGCTTTTTCCCACTATGGTGAATCAGATGGTGGCTATAGGCGAAGAATCCGGCGCACTGGATACCATGCTGATGAAGGTGGCTGATTTCTTCGAGGAAGAAGTCAACACCATGGTGGATAGCATGACCAGCCTGCTGGAGCCTCTGGTGATTGCCGTGCTCGGGGTTATTGTCGGTGGCTTGGTGATTGCCATGTACCTGCCCATTTTCCAGATGGGAAGCATCATGTAATGGCTTTTCTGACTGGATTGGATGCCAGCCTCTGGCCTTTTTGGCTCTGGCTGGTTTTTGTCACGCTGCTGGGCCTGATGATTGGCAGTTTTCTGAATGTGGTGATTTATCGTCTGCCTTTGATGCTCAGGCGTAGCTGGGGTGAAACTGACCTGCCGGAAATCAGTTTGTCCTGGCCAGCTTCCCACTGCCCTGCCTGTCAGGCTCCCGTGCGCTGGTATCACAATCTTCCGGTAATCAGCTGGCTTTTGTTAAAAGGCCGCTGCGCCAGTTGCCAGGCTCCAATTTCAAGACTTTATCCCGGTGTTGAGCTGTTTGCTGGCCTGCTGGTTTTAGTCATTGCCTGGCGTTATGGGGCCAGCCTGCAAGCCCTGGCCTTGATGGGTTTTGCCCTGACCCTGTTGGCTCTGGCTGTGATTGATGCCCGGACACGCCTGCTGCCGGATTTTTTGACCCTCCCCCTGGTCTGGGCCGGACTGATTTTTCACTGGCTTTATTCCACTCCGGAACTGTTCAATCAAGCCTTCGCCGGGGCGGTACTGGGCTACCTAAGCCTCTGGAGTCTTTACTGGGTGTTCAAGCTGCTGACCGGGCGTGAAGGCATGGGCTATGGTGATTTCAAGCTACTGGCTGCGCTGGGAGCCTGGCTGGGTGCCCCGGCCCTGGTACCCATCATTCTTTTGGCCTCACTTTCCGGTCTGCTGGTTGCCCTGCTAATGAAACTGCGTAAAGCCTGGGAAGGCCAGGCCCTGCCCTTCGGCCCGCATCTGGTTGCAGGTGCCCTGGCGTTATTGCTTGGCGGTTGGGAAATCGCTGAACTACTGAGACTGGATAGCTGGCTGCTGATCACCGGTTGGGCTTTTGCCCTTTAGCTGCCTCATCCAGACTGCGCAAGTGACGCAATTTTTCGGCGATTTTGATTTCCAGGCCCCGCTCCACTGGCAGATAGTAGTGAGTATCCACCAGTTGCTCGGGGAAGTAGTTTTCTCCGGCGGCATAGCCTTCGGGTTCATTGTGGGCATAGCGGTATTCTGCACCATAACCCAGGTCTTCCATCAGGCCGGTCGGGGCATTGCGCAAGTGCAGGGGCACTTCATAGCTGGGGGTGGATTTCACCTGTTTCATAGCGGCATTATAGGCGTTGTAAACGGCATTGGATTTAGCCGCCACAGCCAGGTAAACCACGGCATGAGCAATAGCCAGTTCACCCTCGGGGCTACCCAAGCGGGTTTGCACATCCCAGGCATTCAGCGCCAGCTGAAGTCCACGCGGGTCGGCATTACCGATGTCTTCGCTGGCCATGCGTACCACGCGGCGGGCAATATACAGGGGATCACAACCACCATCCAGCATCCGGCACAGCCAGTAGAGGGCCGCATCCGGAGCTGAGCCTCGCACGGATTTGTGCAGGGCGGAAATCTGGTCATAAAAGGCTTCACCCCCTTTGTCAAAACGCCTCAGGCTTTCCTGCACCACCTCAGCAATGGTTTTCTCGGTAATCTGCCCGTTTTCAGCCAAATCAGCTGCTATCTCCAGGAAATTCAATGCCCGGCGAGCATCCCCGTCAGCTGCGCGAGCCAACATCAAAAGCGTATTGGGGTCTGCTTGCAATCGCTGCTGCCCCAAGCCTCGTTCGGGGTCAGTAAGCGCTTGCTCCAACAAATCTTGCAGCACTTCCTCACTCAAGGACTTGAGAACGTAAACTCTGGCGCGTGATAAAAGTGCTGAATTGAGTTCAAAAGAAGGATTTTCAGTCGTGGCCCCGATAAACACAAAGGTGCCATCTTCAATATAGGGCAGGAAAGCATCCTGCTGGGACTTGTTAAAGCGATGAACTTCGTCGACAAAAAGCAGAGTCGGTTTGCCGGTAAACTGCTGGTGCTCCTGAGCAGCAACGACAGCAGCACGAATTTCCTTCACTCCGCTCATGACTGCTGAAAGACTGGTGTAACGCAGCTTGCCCTGCTCAGCCAGCAAACGCGCCAGGGTGGTCTTGCCAACCCCCGGTGGCCCCCAAAAGATCATGGAATGCAACTGCCCTGCTTCCAGCGCCTGACGCAACGATTTATCTTTTCCCAGTAGATGATCCTGCCCCACAAACTCAGCCAGGTTTCTGGGACGCATCCGAGCTGCCAAAGGTTGCCAGCCAGGGTGCCGGGTAGGACTGAACAGATCTTCGGACATATTATTCCTGGATCACATCAATATTATCAGGAATGACAAAGTCAAAAACGGAAGGGTCCAGTGGCTGGTTATATTGGGGATCAATCAGATCAACCCGGGTTTGCTGACCCAGGCTGTCTTCCAGTTGGATGGCCGTAATATGACCCTGTTGAAAATACAGTTGCAGCTCTTCAAACAGGCTGTCGACGGCACGAGGCACAAGAGTAAAAATTTCTGTATCCATGTTTTTCTGGTAATCAATATGAAAATCCTGGGTTAACTCAGCTGTCTTTCCAGAAAGAATCAGAGCTGGCGTATGCGCCATGCGATGATCCAGCTGCTGGACAGTGACCTGCTCCAGACCCGGATCATACAGCCAGAGAGTCTCACCATTGGAAACCAGAACTTCGGGAAAAGGTTTGCGGGTTTCCCAGTGGAAGCGACCGGGTTTCAACAGACGCATGGCTCCTTCGGTGTGCTGAAGCCTTTGACCGCTGGCATCCAGAATCTGCTGTTCAAATTCTGCTTCCAGGCTTTGCAGCTCACTGAGGTAACCCTGAAGCTTTTCTTCCGGCACAGCCGCTGACAGGCCAGAGCTGATGATCAGCAGCAGAAGAGTGGCAGTAAATGCTGATTTTTTAAGCATGTGATTCCTTGAATTCCATTAACAAGATTCAGATTTTATTGGTTGACCAGCAACTCACGCTGACCATTGGCCTGAAGCGGCGAAACCAGGCCGGCTCTTTCCATGGCATCCACCAGGCGTGCAGCCCGGTTATAACCAATTTTAAAGCGCCTTTGCACGGCTGAAGTGGACGCCTTGCGAGAGTCAATAACAAAGGCCACGGCTTCATCATAGAGGGGATCATTCTCGTCATCTTCATCACCGGAACCTTCTGCTTCCAAGCCAGCCAGACTTGCAGCTTCGACCTTGCCATTGAGAATAGATTCCTCATAGTCCGGGGTTCCCCGCTGTTTCCAGTCTTCCACGACCCGGTGCACTTCATCATCATCCACAAAAGCCCCGTGAATCCGCTCCGGCTGGGGTGCTCCGGTGGGCAGGTAAAGCATATCGCCATTACCCAGCAGCTGTTCGGCTCCGCTTTGATCCAGAATGGTACGTGAGTCAATTTTGCTGGACACCTGAAAAGCCACACGGGTGGGAATATTGGCCTTGATCAGGCCGGTAATCACATCCACGGAAGGGCGTTGGGTGGCCAGAATCAAATGAATACCGGCTGCCCTGGCTTTCTGGGCCAGGCGTGCGATCAACTCTTCCACCTTTTTACCGACCAGCATCATCATATCGGCAAATTCATCAATCACCACAACGATATAGGGTAAGGTTTCCAGGTACTGAGGCTGGCTGGTTTCAGGGTCGACCAGAGGATCCAGCACCTTGCCGCCCTTGCGGGTGGCCTCCTTGAGCTTGGCATTGAAGCCGGTGATGTTTCTCACCCCCAGCGCAGCCATCAACTGATAACGCCTTTCCATTTCTGCCACACACCAGCGCAAGGAATTGGCTGCCTCCTTCATATCTGTGACCACCGGTGCCAACAGATGAGGGATGCCTTCATAAACGGACAGCTCCAGCATCTTCGGATCGATCATGATCAGACGCAGCTCTTCGGGTGTCCGCTGCAGGAGCAGGGAAAGCAGCATGGCATTCACGCCCACCGATTTGCCCGAACCAGTGGTGCCCGCAACCAACAAATGGGGCATTTTGGCCAGGTTAACCACCACGGGTTTACCGGCAATATCCTGGCCCAGAGCCAGTGGCAAGGGGTGTTTATCCTGGGTGAAGGCTTCATGATCCAGCACTTCGGTCAAACGAATCAGGGCGCGTTTGGCATTAGGCAGTTCAATACCGATGGTGGATTTACCGGAAATAACTTCCACCACCCGAACACTGGGCACTTTAAGGGCGCGGGCCAGATCCAGGGCCAGATTCGCAACCTTGCTGGATTTCACACCGGCTGCCAGTTCCAGTTCAAAGCGGGTAATCACCGGGCCAGGGTGAGCGTCCACCACTTCAGCCTTGACACCAAACTCAATCAGGCGCTGCTGTAAAAGCACCGCCAGGGATTCCAATTCCTGCTGGGTGAAGCCGGCTTCCTGAGGCTGTGTGGCATCCAGTAACTGTAAACCGGGTTTTTCACCAACAGGGGACTGGGGTCGATGGTTTTTGGCCGGTTGTAAATCCTGGGCAGTCAACAAACGCGGCTCGTCATCCATTTCATCCGCATCCCCCAGGGGTTCACTCGGCTCCAGGCGGGGTTCATAAAGTTCCCGGGGCTGCTGGCTGCTGCCAGGTAAGGAAACTGAAGGCAATTTGCCTTTGATGCCTGCCAACCATCCCTGAGTGTCTGCATCCTGCGATTCAGCTTCAGGCCTATAGGCGGGTTCCTGCTGGTAATAATCCTGCTTTTCCTGACGTCGGAACATTTCTGCTTGCCACCAGGCATCTCTGGCTTTTTCACCCAGGCGCACCAGAAGATGGCCCAGTTCATCCATAATCATCAACCAGGACCATCCCGTAATCAGGGAAAAACCGGCAAAACAAGCGCTCAGAAAAATCAGGGTGGCCCCCAGGTGGCCCAGCATGGGAGCCGCCAGGCTGGCAAGGCTTTCTCCCAGAATGCCGCCGGCACCATAAACCCAGCTGACCTCTTGATCATAAAAGTGCAGGGCCGCAATACCCGCCACCCCCACCAGCAATAACATCAAACCGGAAAATCTCAAAGAAGGTATAAAGGGGTCCCACTCCTCCTGCAACCAGGGTCGTCGCAGGAGCTGAATGGACAGGTGCAGGATCGACAGTGGCAGCAGCCAGGCAGCAGCCCCGGCCAGGGAAAAAAGCACATCAGCCAGCCAGGCACCCGAAAGCCCCATCAGGTTGGTGGCTGCTTGCTGGGAGGTCATATTCCACCCCGGATCACTGGCATTGAAGCTAAACAAAGCCAGCCCCAGCATCAGCCCCAACAAGGCCAGTAACAGTGCAGCAGCCTCATGCAAGGCTTTGCGTAAGCGGTGTGCCAGATGGCTCACTGAATCACTTGTGGAGGGGTTTTCCTGATCACTCACTTGCTCTTCCCGATCTGGTTGACTTGTTGGTAGAGATTCCAGGCCTTATGATAACTCATAGACCCGCAAAGAACCTGCTTCTCTTAACAGCTACAGGCTGAGTTATGCTCGAAATTTGGCAACTGGATGACAAACTCTGGTTCCCTGCTGTTCACCTGGCACTGGATGAGCCTAACGGCCTGCTGGCTTTTGGTGGTGACCTGAGTGCCGAGCGCCTGCTGCTGGCTTACAGCAAAGGTATTTTCCCCTGGTTCAGTGAGGGAGAGCCCATCCTCTGGTGGTCGCCCGCACCTCGTATGGTACTCTTTCCCGAGCAGATTAAAATCCACCGTAGCCTGCGCAAACGCTTAAAACGGGGTGATTTTCAGATCAGTTTTGACCAGGACTTTTCCCAAGTGATTCACCTTTGTGCCCAACTACGGCAAAACCGCGAGGGCACCTGGATCACACCGGAAATGCAGGCCGCCTATATTGAATTGCACCAACGTGGTTTCGCCCACTCTGTCGAAGTCTGGCAAGGTGATGAGCTCGTCGGTGGCTTGTATGGGCTGGCTTTGGGGCGGGTGTTTTTCGGTGAATCCATGTTCAGTCGTGTCAGTGATGCCTCAAAAGTTGCCCTGGTGGCTTTAGCTCAGCGCCTGGAAGAGTTAAACTTCAGACTGATTGATTGCCAGGTCTATTCACCGCATCTGGCAAGCCTGGGAGCAAGAGAAATTGAACGGGATGAATTCTTACGCTATCTGGAGCAAGGAGTTGAAGTGTGACCAGCCATACACTGGGTGAGCAAGCTTTTTCACTGCGCTTTTATCAGACCATGCCGCACACTTGCAGCTATCTGCCCAACAGGGAGGCCACAACACTCTTCCTTGACCCACAACAGCCCTTGACGCTAAAAATCTATGACAGCCTCAGCAAGGTGGGTTTCCGGCGCAGCGGCCGCCATCTCTACCGCCCCCATTGCCAGAATTGCAATGCCTGTCAATCCGTTCGTATTCCTGTCGCCGAATTCAAACCCAACCGCCAGCAACGTAAAACCTGGAATCGCAATCAAGACCTGACAGCCTGGGTAGTGGACACTCACTTTACCGATGAGTACTACGCACTTTACGAGAACTACCTGGAAGCACGGCATGTGGACGGGGACATGTATCCACCGTCAGTTGACCAGTTCCGTAGCTTTCTGCTTTTCAGTGAACCCTGGGCAAGACTCGTGGAGTTTCGTGACCCGGATCATCGGCTGTTGGCTATTGCCGCCATGGATCGCTTGTCTGAAGGCTTATCTGCCATTTATACCTTTTACTCGCCCGAGGAAAACCGCCGCAGTTTGGGTGTTTATGCTGTACTCTGGCAAATCAACCTAGCAAAAAAGCTGGGCTTGCCGCATGTCTATCTGGGTTACTGGATCAAGGACTGCCAGAAAATGAGCTACAAGAAAAACTACCAGCCTTTGGAAATTCTCCAGCAGCAGGAATGGGTCCGCTTCTCGCCTTCAGACTGAGCAACGGCTTATTCTTTGCTCTTTACTGAAAAATCAGGCAAAATACTCGCGATTTTTTATTCTGGCAAAATTTAATCAGCCAATTCAGAGGTTCTTACCGAATGGCAAAAGAAGACCATATTGAAATGGAAGGTGTCATCATTGATACCCTTCCCAACACCATGTTCCGTGTCGAACTTGAAAACGGCCATGTGCTGACTGCTCACATTTCCGGAAAGATGCGTAAAAACTACATTCGCATTCTTACGGGCGACAAGGTCAAGGTTGAGCTGTCTCCCTATGACCTCACTAAAGGCCGCATCACCTACCGCGCCCGTTAAGGAAGTCAGACAACAAAAAACCCGCCGTGGCGGGTTTTTTGTTTCTTGCTAGCATTTCATCAGTGCTTCAGACCGTACCTTCTTCCTCTTCAGCTTGAGCTGCCGCTTCAAATTGCAGCTTCAAATCTTCGCTGTCTTTGGATTCAGCTGTGACATGCACAGTACCACCATTTTCTGACAGCTCTCCAAAGAGGATGGCTTCTGCCATGGGCTTCTTGATTTTTTCCTGTATCAGGCGCGCCATAGGTCGGGCACCCATGGACTGGTCATAGCCTTTTTCAGCCAGCCAGGCTCGAGCTTTCTTATCCACTTCAATGACCACCCGCTTGTCATCCAACTGTGCCTGAAGTTCAACCAGGAACTTATCAACCACATTATGGATAACTTCAGTGTCCAGAGCCTTGAACTGAATGGTGGCATCCAGGCGGTTACGGAACTCTGGAGTAAAGAAGTTGCGCAAGGCTTCCATACCATCCGTGGAATTATCCTGCTTCTTGAAACCAATGGAACGCTTGTTCAATACCTCAGCGCCCGCATTGGTGGTCATCACCAGAATCACATTGCGAAAGTCCGCTTTACGACCATTGTTGTCAGTCAGAGTACCGTGATCCATAACCTGAAGCAGCAGGTTAAAGACTTCCGGGTGCGCTTTTTCTATCTCATCCAGAAGGAGAACGCAATGCGGGTTTTTGGTGACCGCTTCGGTCAGCAAGCCACCCTGGTCATAACCAACATAACCCGGAGGTGCGCCGATCAGCCGTGATACCGTATGCCTTTCCATGTACTCAGACATATCAAAACGCACCAGCTCTATTCCCAGAGTCCGCGCCAGCTGCTTGGTCACCTCGGTTTTACCGACACCGGTTGGGCCAGCAAACATAAAGGCACCGATGGGTTTCTCGGGGGCTTTCAAACCGGCACGGGACAGCTTGATGGCATTGGAAAGGGCTTCGATACCTTCGTCCTGACCAAAGACCAACATTTTCAGATCCCGCTCCACATTGCGCAATACTTCCTTGTCATTACTGGAAACCGTCTTCGGTGGAATCCGCGCAATTTTGGAGACGATGGCTTCCACTTCTGACATGGTAATGACATCCACCCGCTGATCTTCAGGAAGCAGTTGCTGGTAAGCACCGGCTTCATCCACAACATCAATAGCCTTGTCCGGCAGGTGGCGATCATTGATATAACGGGCCGCCAAACGCGCAGCAGTCTCGAGAGCCTGGTCGTCATAACGCAGTTTGTGGTGCTCCTCAAAACGGCTCTTGAGTCCCTTGAGGATGGCAATGGTATCTTCCACGCTGGGCTCAACCACATCAATCTTCTGGAAGCGACGGGCCAGAGCACGATCTTTTTCAAAAATCCCGCGAAATTCCTGAAAGGTAGTGGAACCGATGCAACGCAACTCACCACTGGAAAGCATGGGCTTGAGCAGGTTGGACGCATCCATCACGCCGCCTGAAGCAGCCCCGGCACCAATGATGGTATGAATTTCATCAATAAACAGGATGGAGTTTTCCTGCTTTTTGAGTTCATGCAACAAAGCCTTGAGGCGTTTTTCAAAGTCGCCGCGATATTTGGTACCCGCCAGGAGGGCACCCAGATCCAGAGAGTAGACGATGGCATCGGCAATGACATCCGGCACTTCACCATCGACAATCCGCTTGGCCAGGCCTTCGGCAATCGCGGTTTTACCCACACCCGCCTCACCGACCAACAAGGGGTTGTTTTTACGACGGCGGGCCAGCACCTGAATGGTGCGTTCCACTTCATGGTCGCGCCCGACCAACGGATCAATACGGCCAATACGTGCCTGTTCGTTGAGGTTGGTGGCAAAACTGTGCAGAGGGTGGTTGGAAGCCACTCCTTCAGCAGCCTCTTCTTCCTGTTCGTGCCCCAGCATATCCCGATCTTGTTCAGGATCATCGGCCACCTTGGAAATACCGTGAGAGATGTAATTAACCACATCAACCCGTGCGACATCCTGCTGCTTAAGGAAATAGACAGCCTGGCTTTCCTGTTCGCTGAAGATCGCCACCAGTACGTTGGCACCAGTTACTTCACTTTTACCTGAGGACTGAACATGAAAAACAGCACGTTGCAGTACCCGTTGAAAACCCAGAGTCGGCTGGGTTTCACGATCCAGATTATCCTCGGGAATCACTGGTGTTGTGGCATTGATGAAGTCATTGAGATCCTTGCGGATACCACCCAGATCAGCCCCACAGGCTTTCAGAACCTGGGCAGCTGACTCATTGTCCAGCAGAGACAAAAGCAAATGCTCCACTGTCATAAATTCATGGCGTTGGCGCCTTGCCAGGGTGAACGCCTCATTCAGCGTATGTTCTAGATCTTTGCTTAGCATGAGCCTACCCTCACTTACCCGCCTGGGAACCAGTCGTTGTTTTCACTAGCTGCGGACACCTGTCTGCAGCCGCTTTACTCCGCCACTTCTACGTTACACATTAATGGATGCTGGTTCTCGCGAGCGAAATCGACCACCAGCGCTGCTTTGGTTTCTGCAACATCCCGGGTAAAAACTCCACAGGTCGCTTTACCTTCAGTATGCACGGCAAGCATGATTTGTGAAGCTTTTTCCATGTCCATATAAAAAAACCGGATTAACACTTCAACCACAAACTCCATCGGTGTAAAGTCATCATTCAGCATGACCACCTTGTAGAGAGGCGGCTTTTTCACCTGAGGCTTGGCTGTCGCCGTTGCCAGCTCTTCATCATCCCGCTGATCAAACTCATCATCATCTTTTGATGCTCTTGAACAGGAAATCCTGCCTGATGCCAACATCTGTGACTTCAACTGCTAACCCTCTTAATGTCAGTGTTCTGTTTGTTCTACCTTAGCTTAGTCATTTGTTGCTGGCATAAATTCCATCCCAGCCCACAAATGCTTGTTTATTCACCTGCAATACTAAGAAAATAGGGATGTTTTGATAAAATCACAAGTAAAGACCCCAAAAAAACCACTATTGAGAAAACCATGAGCGATCTGTACCTCTTTTACAAGCCCTGGCAGGTGCTGTCCCAGTTTACCGATGACAAGGGACGCCCGACCCTTTCGGACTATATCAAAGTTCCCGATATCTATCCGGCCGGTCGCCTGGACTTTGACTCCGAGGGGCTGCTGCTGCTCACCGGTGATGGCGAATTACAGTCGCGCATCACTCACCCCGAATTCAAACTGCCCAAAACCTACTGGGTACAGGTTGAAGGCCAGATCACCCAGGAAGCTGTGCAAGAATTGAGCCGGGGTGTGGAGTTGAATGATGGCAAAACCCGGCCAGCCAAGGCGCGACTCATGCCTGAGCCCAAGTTGCCGGAAAGAGCCGAGCCTGTAAAACCGCGCCCCGGCAAGGGAACAAGCTGGCTGGAAATCACCTTGATCGAAGGCCGTAATCGTCAGGTCAGACGTATGACAGCGCATGTTGGTTTTCCAACATTACGCCTGCTACGCTGGTCAATCGGCAGCTGGTCTTTGCAACATATGAGACCCGGCAAGTTAAAATTGACTCAGGTTCATCTGCCAACCAAAGAGCGCAAGGTTGCCTTGAAGCCCCGCAAAAAAGGTATTAAAAAGGAGTTATGATGAGTCGCTGGACACCCAACGTCACTGTTTCCACGCTGGTCTACCATGACGGGCGTTTCCTGTTGGTTGAAGAGTATGACCAGATTTCCCAGCCAGGCAAACCGGTTCTCAACCAGCCAGCCGGACATCTGGAAGCTGATGAAACCCTGATTGAGGCCGCCGAGAGAGAAACCCTGGAGGAAACTGGCTGGCTGATTGAGGTGCAATCCTATCTGGGGCTGTACATCAATACTGCAGTCAATGGCATCACTTACCACCGCCATTGTTTTATTGCCCGACCTCTTTCTGAGGTGCCCGATGCCGTTCTGGATGAAGGCATTATTGGTCCTCGCTGGTTGACGCTCAGCGAGCTCCTTGCGGAAGATCAGAAAAACCGATTGCGCAGCCCCATGGTGCTTCCCTGCTGTCAGGATTATCTTGAAGGCCAAAGCTATCCTCTGGAGCTGATTAAGGACTTTCGTTAGGGTATAATGCTTCTTTTGTAACCAGCGGAGCCCTCTGTGCCTCAGGCAACTTCCATGCAGCCCTCTGATCCAAAGTCCACCCGTGTCATCGTCGGCATGTCCGGCGGTGTTGATTCTTCTGTCTCTGCGCTTTTGCTGAAGCAGCAAGGCTACCAGGTCGAAGGCCTGTTCATGAAAAACTGGGAAGAAGATGACGGCACTGAATACTGCACAGCCAAGGAAGATTATGCCGACGCCCAGGCGGTGTGCGATAAACTGGGCATCAAGCTGCATGCCGCCAATTTTGCTGCCGAATACTGGGACTTTGTTTTTGAGCATTTTCTGGCTGAATACCAGGCCGGGCGCACACCCAACCCGGATATTCTCTGTAACCGGGAAATCAAGTTCAAAGCTTTCCTGGAATACGCCCAAATCCTCGGAGCCGACCTGATTGCCACAGGCCACTATGTTCGCAAGGGTTATGATCACCAGGGCAAAGCCCTGCTCCTGCGGGGCCTGGATAACAACAAGGATCAAAGCTACTTTTTACACGCCGTGGGGCACCGTGAAATCGGCTTGACTCTCTTTCCTGTAGGGGAGTTGGAAAAACCGGAGGTTCGCCGCCTGGCCGAAGAAAATGACTTGATCACCGCCAAAAAGAAAGACTCCACCGGCATCTGCTTTATTGGTGAACGGCGCTTCAGTGATTTCTTGAAACGCTATCTACCCGCTCAGCCGGGAAAAATCATCACCGATCTGGGTGAGGTGATTGGTGAGCATGCCGGCCTTATGTACTACACTCTGGGCCAACGTCAGGGGCTGGGCATCGGTGGTGTCAAAGGCTACCCGGATGCGCCCTGGTTTGTCGCCGGTAAAAACCTGGATAACAATGAACTCACAGTCGTTCAGGGCGAAGACCACCCCCTGTTGTTTACTGATGGCTTGATTTGCTCCCCGCCTGATTGGATTGCTGGCCAGGCACCTGCTGAGGCCTTTTCCTGTACCGCCAAGGTACGTTATCGCCAGGCTGATCAGGAGTGCCAGGTAACCTTGCTGGAAAGTGGGCAATGCAACGTCACTTTCACTCATCCTCAGCGGGCCGTGACACCCGGGCAATCAGTGGTTTTTTATCATCAGGATATCTGCCTGGGTGGCGGTGTCATTGAAGAAACTTTTTTACAAGGGGACTTGTGAATGAACAACCTGGATGCAGGTAAGCGCCAAACTGTTGCCCTGGCAGGCGTATTGCAAGCGGCCCAACTGGTGCATGAGCTGGCCGGGCGCGGACTGGTGGATCAACATACTTTTGAAACCAGTATCAGCAGTATTCTGGTCACCAACCCGGAAAGCACAGAAGACATCTATGGTGGTGATCTTTTCAACTTGCGCCCTGGTGCCCGTGCTCTGCGAAAAATCCTTCTTAAAGAAAAGGATGTTCACCCCAACATCATGCGCTATGCCGTGGGTATTCTGGTTTTGCAAACCAAGCTGATGAAAGACAACGCCATGTTAACGGCCCTGGGCGAACGACTGGATGCTATACAAGCTCAAGCTCGACATTTTAGCCCGACTCACGAAAATGTTTTGGCTGCCCTCGCGGGTCTTTATCAGGATACTTTGAGCACCTTTTCTTTTCGTGTCCAGGTTCAGGGTGATCCTCAGATACTGCAACAGCAGGGCAATGCCGATAAAATCCGTGCCCTGCTGCTGGCCGGTGTGCGTTCAGCCATGCTCTGGTCCCAAGCTGGCGGCAAGCGTTGGAAACTGATCTTTGCCCGCAAGCGTTTATTAAATGATCTCGAAGAGCTGGGATTCAAGGGCTGAAACCCCGGGTGCTTTACTGAACAGGCATAACTGCAGAGGACAAGTTTTTCAGGACGCGTAAATACATCCCTGTAAGCTCTCGCTGCAACTTCCTGTTGCAGAGAGCCTGAAAAACTATCCTCTGCACCGCCTTGAGCCAGGTTCAAAGCAAACAATCGACTTAAACTTAACTGTAAAAACTGGATAACTTCATGTCACTTGAGCAACTAACTACCCTGACCGCCATTTCTCCCGTTGATGGCCGCTATGGCAATAAAACCGCCGCTCTGCGTGAGCATTTTTCCGAGTATGGTCTGATCCGTGCGCGTGTCGAAGTTGAGGTACGCTGGTTGCAGCGCCTGGCTGAACACCCTGAAATCACCGAAGTTCCAGCCCTGTCCAAGGAAGCCAATCAGCTGTTGAATGAGCTGGTTGCCCAGTTTTCCGTGGCCGATGCTGAAGCCGTGAAGGCCCATGAGCGGGTGACCAACCACGACGTCAAGGCAGTGGAGTATTTCATCAAGGACAAAATTGAAACCCTGCCTGAACTGAAAGCCATCACTGAATTTGTGCATTTTGCCTGCACCAGTGAAGACATCAATAATCTGTCTCATGGCCTGATGCTCAAGGGTGGGCTGCAAAAAGTCCTGCTGCCCGAGATACGCCAGGTGGCTGAAGCTTTGCGTTCCCTGGCTCATGCCAATGCTGAAGTCCCTTTACTATCCCGAACTCATGGTCAGACCGCCAGTCCTTCAACCCTGGGCAAGGAAGTGGCCAATGTGGTTTATCGTCTGGAACGTCAAATCCAGCAGATTGAAGGCCTTGAATTGCTGGGCAAAATCAATGGCGCTGTAGGTAACTATAATGCCCACCTGAGCGCCTACCCTGAAATTGACTGGCAGGCCAATGCCAAGACTTTTGTGGAAAGCCTGGGGCTGAGCTGGAACTCTTATACCACCCAGATCGAACCCCATGATTACATTGCCGAGCTGTTTGATGCCCTGGCTCGCTTTAATACTATCCTGATCGATTTTAACCGGGATGTCTGGGGCTATATTTCCCTGGGTTACTTCAAACAAAAAACCGTAGCCGGTGAAATTGGTTCTTCAACCATGCCTCACAAGGTCAACCCGATTGATTTTGAAAACTCCGAAGGCAATCTGGGTATTGCCAATGCCCTCTTTGCCCACTTGGCAGCCAAGTTGCCTATTTCACGCTGGCAGCGGGATTTAACCGATTCCACGGTTCTGCGTAATCTGGGCGTGGGTCTGGGCCACAGCTTGATCGCCTATCAATCCAGCCTGAAGGGTATTTCCAAACTGGAAACCAACCCTCAACGCCTGGCCGATGACCTGGAAGCCGCCTGGGAGGTGCTTGCCGAGCCCATTCAAACGGTAATGCGCCGCTATAATATTGAAAAACCCTACGAAAAGCTTAAAGAGCTGACCCGAGGCAAGACCATCAACCAGCAGGCCATGGCCGAATTTATCGAAACTCTGGCTATTCCTGAAGAAGCCAAGAAAGAGTTGAAAAAACTGACCCCGGCTTCTTACCTGGGTAATGCCATTGCACAAGCCAAGGCTATTTGATTATGCAACCAGCCCTTCTCGGCAATATCAGCGCAGAGGAGTTTTTGCGTGATTACTGGCAAAAAAAGCCTCTCTTGATCCGCCAAGCCCTGCCTGGCTTTAAGCCACCTCTGGAAATTAATGAGCTGGCAGGGCTCGCCTGTGAGGAACAGGTGGAGTCCCGTGTGGTAATGGAAGAAGGGCCTGAAGGCCCCTGGCAGTTATTTAATGGCCCTTTTGAAGAAACTTTTCTACAAAATCTGCCGGAGAGAAACTGGACACTGCTGGTTCAGGCAGTGGACCACCTGTTGCCCGAGGTTGGCGAGTTACTCAGGGAGTTTAATTTCCTGCCACGCTGGCGTATGGACGACATTATGGTCAGTTATGCCCCACCCGGGGGTAGCGTCGGCCCACATATTGATTATTACGATGTATTCCTGCTACAAGCCAGTGGTCAACGCCGCTGGCAGCTGGGTCAGTTTTGTGATGAAAGCACTGAACTGCGTACGGACACTCAACTGAAAATTTTGACCGACTTCCAGGCCAACCCTGATCAGGACTGGGTATTGGAGCCGGGTGACCTTTTATACCTGCCTCCGCAACTGGCTCACTGGGGCACTTCGCTCAGTGAAGACTGCACCACCTGGTCTATTGGTTTTCGTGCTCTGAGCGCTGAAGAAATTCTTTGTGGTGCCGCTGACTTTATCGGAGAAAGACTGAAAGAAGATCAGCGCTATACTGATCCTGACCTGACTTTACCCCGGCATCCGGCAGAAATTGATACTGCTGCTGTTCTACGATTGAAAGAGCTGCTGCAGAGTGTGATCGACCAACCTGCTGCCATCAATGAATGGTTTGGTCGTGCCATGACCCAGACCAAATACCCGGATCAGCTTCTGCCGCCCGAACAGCTTTGGACACACAAGGATCTGGCGCAAGAAGTCGAAGAGATGGGGGCTGATGAGCCTGTGCTGGCAGTCTCCGAAGGCAGCCGCCTGGCTTTTCGCTCAGGTGAGGAAGGGCGTTGGCTGTTTGCAGATGGTGAGGCCTGGAGCTACGCTGATGAACTTCAACCCTGGATAGAAAAGCTCTGCCGGCAAACGAGCCTGACTGCTGGTTTTATTCAGCAAAGTCTGCAGAATAATGAGTCTATGCGCTTGCTTTTGGCTTTAATCAACCAAGGCACTCTCTACGCAAACTCCGAAGTCAATCCAGACTGACCTTCTGATCAAGGAAGCTGCTTTATGACCACCTCTCCCACTGAGCAAAAAAAATCTCCGCTGCGCTTAACCGCCAAGCAAGGCTCGTGGGAGCAGATCGGTGAGATCTGTCGCAAAGTTCGCTATAAAGTTTTTGTAGAAGAACAACAAATACCTGAAGAGCACGAGTGGGATGAGCAGGATCGTGTCAGTGAACACTTTTTGTTGTTACTCAATGACCGTCCGGCGGCCACAGCTCGTTTGACACCCGATGGCAAGATCGGGCGTTTTGCCGTACTCGCCAAACTGCGAGATAAAAAGTTGGGAACGCGTTTGATGCAGCGCATCCTGGAACATGCCAAACGCCTGGGTCTAAAAAAGCTGCAACTCAATGCACAAATGGAAGTCGTCAACTTCTATCTCAAACAAGGCTTCAAAATCAATGGAGAAGAGTTCCTTGAGGTAGGCATACCTCACCTACCCATGGAAAAAAGCCTGACGGCTGAGCTGCAGGAAGAAACGCAAGTCAGTCAGGAAGACATAATGCAGGCTCTGACAACCACCAGCCAATTACGCCTGCAAGGTGGAGAACAACTACAGGCCTGCATTGAAACCCTGATTGCCCAGGCAGCACGCAGTGTCTGTCTGGAAACACCGGCCTACTCCAGTCGCTGGTTCACCGATACCGCTTTGGGACCCCTGCTGAGTCTGGCCAAACGCCACCAGTACAGTAAAGTACAATTCCTGCTGGGTGAAACCCTGCAGTTTTCCCGCCGATCCAGCAATTTGTTGCAATTGCATCAACGCGCCCCCAGCCATATTGAAATCCGCAAAGCCCACACCCTGTATCGCCCCACCCAGCAGGCCTGGCTGCTGATTGATGACAAGCATCTGCTCTGGTGGCCGCATTATCAGGAGTCCAGAGCCGAACTCTATACGGCTGAACATCGTGAAGCCTATCGCCAGGCCCAGAACTTCAAAACCCACTGGCAAAAGGCCGAACAGGTCAAATACCTGCAGGGCCACCAACTTTGACAGCCCGCTGTACCTCTGATGTGTAGTCAGGCTACCGCTGTAGTCAAATTACAACCAAAATACCCCGACTAATGCATATTTGTATATCAACCTCCTCTGGGGCATGATGCACCGCACCAACCGGTTGGCAAACGCCGGTTACTGATTGAAGATCACCAATAAACCAGCATCTGTTTTTATAGAGGAACGAGCATGTCTACTTATCAAAAAGATATCGACGCTGCAGCAACACTGAAAGAAACCAACGGGCCTTCCTGGAATGCAATCAACCCTGAAGCTGTTGCTCGTATGCGCGCTCAGAACAAATTCAAGACCGGCCTGGACATTGCCAAGTACACCGCCGCCATCATGCGTCGTGACATGGCCGAGTTTGACAAGGACAAGACCAAATATACCCAGTCGCTGGGCTGCTGGCATGGTTTTGTGGGTCAACAGAAGATGATCTCCATCAAGAAGCACTTTGGCAGCACTGAACGCAAATACCTCTACCTGTCCGGCTGGATGGTGGCTGCCCTGCGTTCCGAGTTCGGCCCTCTGCCTGACCAGTCCATGCACGAGAAAACGGCTGTAGCCTCTCTGGTTGAAGAGCTCTACACCTTCCTGCGCCAGGCGGATGCCCGTGAGCTGGGTGACCTCTTCCGCCAGCTGGATAAAGCACGTGAAGCCGGTGACACTGCTCAGGAAGCCGAAATCCAGAAGAAAATCGACAACCACGAAACTCACGTAGTACCGATTATTGCTGACATCGATGCTGGCTTTGGTAACGCTGAAGCGACCTACCTGATGGCCAAGCAGATGATCGAAGCCGGTGCTTGCTGTCTGCAGATTGAAAACCAGGTTGCTGACGAGAAGCAATGTGGTCACCAGGATGGCAAGGTTACCGTACCTCACGCTGACTTCCACGCTAAACTGCGCGCTCTGCGTTATGCTTTCCTGGAACTGGGCGTTGACGACGGTCTGATCGTTGCTCGCACTGACTCTGAAGGTGCTGGTCTGACTAAAGAAATTGCTGTGGTTCGTGAGCCAGGCGACCAGGGCGACACCTACAACTCCTACCTGGATGTTGAAGAAGTTGCACCAGAAGATACTGCTGAAGGTGATGTACTCATCAGCCGCAACGGCAAGCTGGTTCGTCCCAAGCGCCTGCCCTCCGGCCTGTACCAGTTCCGTCAGGGTACTGGTCATGAGCGTTGCGTATTCGACTGTATTGAAGCCATCAATGCCGGTGCTGATCTGCTGTGGATCGAAACTGCAGTACCAACCGTTTATGAAATCCGCGACATGATGAACGAAGTGCGTAAAGTACATCCAGATGCCAAACTGGTTTACAACAACTCACCTTCCTTCAACTGGACACTGAACTTCCGTCAGCAAGTGTTTGATGCCTGGGAAAAAGAAGGCAAAGACGTTTCCGGCTATGACCGTGCTGACCTGATGAATGCCAAGTACGATGATTCCGAAATCTCTGCAGAAGCTGACAAGTGGGTACGCAACTTCCAGGCTGATTGTTCACGCGAAGCGAATGTCTTCCATCACCTGATCACTCTGCCGACTTACCACACCACAGCTCTGTCTGTAGATAACCTGGCTAAGGAATACTTTGGTGAAGCGGGTATGCTGGGCTATGTGGAAGGCGTACAGCGTAAAGAAATCCGTCAGGGTATCGCTTGTGTTAAACACCAGAACATGGCTGGTTCTGATCTGGGTGATGATCACAAGGAATACTACGCTGGTGAAGCCGCTCTGAAAGCAGGCGGTGCTAAAAACACCTCCAACCAGTTCGGCTAAACCAAGCAGGGAAGTGACCTGACAGGCCTTCGGGCACCCACCAGGCACTCCCGACGAAAAAAGGCGACCCTGAAAGAGGTGTCGCCTTTTTTTATGGCTGCAGGTTCTTTTACGCTAGAATAACCAACGGTTTTTTACTACAAACTGAATAAGTGATTCAACTATGACTGCTACACCGGCTTTTCTGAAAGACGCAAAAGTTTTGTTAACCGAACGGGGTTTTACCACCAATAATATCTGGTATCACGGCACCTCCTCAGCTCTGGTCGATTCTATTCAGAAGCAGGGCCTGAAACGTTCCGGCGATCAGGCATTGAGAAAAGCCGCTAAAAAAACCATGGCAACGATCGGCAGCAACTACACAGAAACAACTGAACCAGTATTTTTAACCCCAAGCAAAGAGCTGGCCTACTACTGGGCCGGGCAAACCGTTCGTAACCGTAGTGTACGTATTGAAGGTAATGAAACACCTGCTGTTCTGGAAGTTAAACTCGAGGATGCACTCAATTCAAAAGTAAAGCCTGATGTCGGTGCAGCCAGTCTTTTACTGCTCAAAGAGGGTGAAAACTATCTGGCCTATTTAGCTACCCTCTATCAGGAGAATGGATTCAATATCCCCGAAATTGATTTGATGAAAGCCGCACGCATGGACTACCTCAACCTGCTGGGCATGGCTTATATTGATAGCGACATTCCATCCGATTGCATAAAGCTGGTTGCCGAATAGTGCCGGTAGACTGTTGCCAATACAAAAAAAAGCCCCGGCACAGTGCCGGGGCTTTTAAGCTGGGGAAGGGTTGAGGTGATTAGTCTCTTTCTTCGACAACCCAGCCTTCAACAGTGTCAGAGCCGTACTGAGCTTTCCATTCTTTAAGCTGCTTTTGGTTGCCACCACGCGTTTCAATGCGTTCCTGGGTTTTGGGGTTCACATAGATTTTGAGCTTACGCGTACGGCGGTTACCACGACCAGAGGATTTGCTCGGAGCTTCAGCATTCAGGCCAAAGATTTCGGCCAGATCACGTACTGAACGTTCATGCTTATCAAGGACTGATTCAATTTCCTGCTTGAAAGTCAGCTCTTTTTTAAGTTGTGTGTTTTCTTCCATCTTGCGCATTTCTTCCTTGAGCTTACGCATTAACTCTTCTTTTTCACGATACGAAGCTAGAATTGACATTTTTTTCTCCTAAAATTTTCAAAAGGCCAAGTAATTTTTATACAAAACAGACTTCTTGGCAAGTATATTTGTTAATTACTATAAGAAAGACCCTAACACTTGGAGAAAGTTTCTCCTAATTCCCTGTCATTTTTGTTTAAATAGAAACCCAATAATAGTGTGTTGAACAGATCAGGTGATCTTTATGCAAGTCAATTCCAAGTCTACCTCTAATCGCGCTTTAATCATTGGTTTAACCGGAGGTATTGGCTCTGGTAAAACAGCAGCGAGTGATTTCTTTGCCGAATTGGGGGTTAAGGTGATTGATGCAGATGTATTGGCCCGTCAGGCACTGGAACCGGGCTCCCCCTTGTTAAACAAAGTTTATCAGCAGCTGGGGCAGGATTTACAAAAGCCTGATGGCAACCTGGATAGAGCAGCCCTCAGGATCAGGATCTTCAATGACGACCAGCAAAAAATCTGGCTGGAACAACTGATTCACCCCTGGGTCCGAGAGCACATCATCCAGGCGATTGATTCCTTCTGTGGTGATTATTTGATTCTGTCCTCGCCACTGCTGTTGGAGAGTCATCAGGACCAGTTGGTTGACCGGGTTTTAGTTGTTGATCTACCAGAAGAGCTGCAAGTGGAAAGAACCTGCCAAAGAGATAACAATCAACGTGATCTGGTTGAAAAGATCATGAGTAATCAACTCAATCGCAAGGACAGACTGGCCAGGGCCGATGATATTCTGGATAACAGCCAGGGGTTAAATGAACTCAAAAAGCAGGTAAACTACTGGCATGAAATTTATCAAAAACTGGCACGGAGTTGAATATGCAGCAAGCACCTACACGCATTTTTCCCTGCCCCGGTTGTGGGCAGGCCAGCGTGATCAGTGAGAACAATCCCTGGCGCCCATTCTGCAGTGAGCGCTGCAAACTGATTGACCTGGGCAGCTGGGCGGCTGAAGAGCACAAGATAGCAGGCGAACCCGCCCTGGATGAGATGGCTTATGATGAGTCCCTGTTCACCAGAAATGAGTGATTCCTGCGACCCCCTGGCCACCCAAGGCAAAAACACGCCTCTTGTCTTCTGGGTGCATTCCACCCAGAGCATAAACCGGCATTTTCGCTTCATATTCAACCAGCTCTTTGAATCTTTGCCAGCCCAAGGGTGAGGTGCCGGGATGCGAAGCCGTCTCCAATACAGGAGAGAGGGTGATAAAGTCAGCATCAATCGCCTTGGCCTGGCGTACAGAAGCCAGATCATGGCAAGCCGCTGCCACCAGCTTATCTTTCGGTAGAGGCCGCTCAGAAAGGCTCATAAGGCGCTCCCCTGTCAGATGTATTCCCGCCGCATTCACTTGCTGCAATAGTTCGGGGTCACTGTTCAGTATCAGTCGAGCACCCGCCTGGTTGCAGACTTCAAGAAAGCGTTTGGCAACCCGTTGATAGCTTTGACAGTCCAATTCATGATCCCTGAGCTGAACCAGTTTGATCCCCTTGTCCAAAGCATCTTGAAGTCTTGCAGTAGAGCTGTCGAGATCATGGCAGGGGCCGGTGATAAGATACTCATTGGGTAAGGTCAAGGCGGTGATGATAGGGTCATTGGCTTTCGGGAATTGATAGGCACCCAGATCACTGAGCTTGACCCAACGTACAGGCTGACCTTCGCGACCCCAGGGCTCACCTTCAAAACTGCTGACCTTCCAGACATCCAGAAGAATTTTCTTCGCTGGATAGGCATGGTTAATTCTGATCAAGGGACGAGCCTGGGTTATCCTGATTCCCAGTTCTTCCTGAATCTCACGTTTGAGTGCTTGGTAACCGGTTTCATAGGGCGCCAGTTTACCGCCAGGAAACTCCCAAAGTCCGCCCTGGTCAACATTCTGGGGGCGTTGTGCAATCAGGACTTCGCCCTGGTCATTACAGATAGTGGCAACAGCAACAAGTAACGGATGTGGCATAGTCTAATCAGTATCCTAAGTGCGATAGTCGGCGTTGATCGTCACATAATCATGTGAAAAATCACAAGTCCAGACATCCTCGCAATGCTGGCCACGACCCAGTTGAATGCGCAGGGTAATTTCAGCTTCCTGCATCACTGCCGATCCCGCCTCTTCTGTGTAGCTGGCAGCGCGTCCACCCTGCTCGACCAGCAGCACATCACCCAGATAAACTGTGACGCCTTCAACCTTCAACTCCTCAAGCCCGGGGGCTCGACCCACGGCAGCAAGAATCCTACCCCAGTTGGCATCACTGGCATAAAGGGCCGTTTTGACCAATGGGGAGTGTGCCACTGTATAAGCGACACTGAGTGCTTCTTTCTGGCTGGCAGCCTGCTCGACCTGGATACGAACAAACTTCGTTGCCCCTTCACCGTCGCGGACAATTGCCAAAGCCAGATCCTGCATCACTTGATTCAGTGCTTCGACAAAGCGAGCCAGGTCGTCTGGCTGGTTTTCACTGAGAAGTGGTCCCTGGTTGGTGGCCATCAGGATGCAGCTATCATTTGTTGAAGTGTCACCATCTATGGTGATGCGGTTAAAACTGACATCACAACTCTGTTTGAGCAGTTTTTTCAAAAGAGGCTGAGAAAGTGAGGCATCTGTGGCTATGAATCCCAGCATGGTAGCCATATCCGGCTTGATCATCCCGGCACCTTTGGCAATGCCACTGATTCTGACTTCCTGCCCTTGAATTTCACATCGGGCGGTTGCACCTTTGGGAAGGGTATCCGTGGTCATGATGCCGGAAGCAGCAGCAGCCCAGCCAAGATCATTGAGATCAGCAATGGCGGATGGCAGTCCAGCCAGCAAGCGCTCCATGGGCAAAGGCTCACCGATCACCCCGGTTGAAAAAGGCAGCACTTCTTCAGGACGACATCCCAATAGGCTGGCCACTTCAACGCAGGTGCGCTCGGCATCCAGCAACCCTTGGTGCCCGGTTCCAGCATTGGCATTCCCGGTATTGATGATTAGATATCGCGGCTGCACCTGCTGCAAATACTTTTTAGCCAGCTGTACAGGCGCTGCACAAAAGGCATTCAAAGTAAAAACCCCAGCACTGTGACTGCCTGCCGGCAGTTCAAAAATCACCAGATCTTTACGGCCGGCTTTTTTAATACCAGCACTTCCGGTGCCTATTTTGAGACCCTGAATAGCATTGAATTCAGGTAGAGTTAATTCTCCAACAGCCATTGAGCCCACCTCTTTTTTAGCTGAGTTTGCCGTGACACTGTTTGTATTTTTTACCGGAGCCGCAAGGGCAAGGCTCATTGCGCCCTACTTTAGGGTATTCACGCTTGAAAGGCTGGGCACTCGCTTCACCTGAGCGTTGCTGGGATTCTCCAGCGGCAGGGGCAGGTGAGTCATGGCGCGCTTTCTGGCGCTGCTGAAGCAGATCAGCTTCAGCCTTGCGTTGGCGCTCAATTTCCTCCACTTCTTCAGGAGTGCGAATTTTAACGTGACTCAGTATACGAACCACATCCCGACGCACATTACCCAGGAAGTTTTCAAAAAGACCAAAAGCTTCTTTTTTATATTCTTGTTTGGGGTTCTTCTGTGCATATCCTCGCAAATGAATGCCCTGGCGAAGTTGATCCATGTTCTGCAGATGCTCTTTCCAGCGACTGTCCAATACCTGCAACATCACCTGTTGTTCAAAACGGCGAATTAAATCAGCGCCGGCCTGCTCTTCCTTGTTGCGATAGGCTTGCTCCAGTTCTTGATGCAATTTTTCCCGCAGGGTTTCTTCATGCAGGCTTTTGTCCTCATCCAACCATTGTTGGACGGGCACTGGAAGATTGAATTCGGTCTCCAGATATTTTTCCAGCTCGGCAATTCGCCATTGATCCGGCATGGATTGCGGGGGAATAAACTGGGAAATTGCTTCATCCAGAACATCCTCACGCATTTCTTCAACTTCTTCAGCGATATCTTCAGCTTCAAGAATTTCACGCCGTTGGGTATAAACAACCTGACGCTGGTCATTATTGACGTCATCATATTCCAGAAGCTGCTTACGAATATCAAAGTTACGTCCTTCGACTTTACGTTGGGCTTTTTCAACAGCATTGGTCACCATTTTGTGTTCAATGGCTTCACCCTGTTGCATGCCCAGCATTCCCATCATTTTTTTGACGCGATCTGAGGCAAAAATTCGCATCAGGCTGTCTTCCAGTGACAGGAAAAAACGGGTGGTCCCCGGATCACCCTGACGTCCAGAACGGCCCCGCAACTGGTTATCAATACGCCGGGATTCATGTCTTTCTGTACCGATCACATGCAGGCCACCGGCTTCCAAGACCTGGGCATGACGCTCTTCCCATTCGGATTTGAGTTTATCCAGCTGTTCTTGTGTAGGTTTTTCCAGTTTGGCCGCTTCATTTTCCCAATTACCACCCAGTACGATATCGGTACCGCGACCTGCCATATTGGTTGCAAGAGTCACTGCACCTGGTCGACCGGCTTGGGCAATAATGTCAGCTTCACTCTCATGCTGTTTGGCATTGAGAATTTTATGCTTGATGCCCGCTTTTTTCAGCAGGTTGCCTACATACTCAGAAGTTTCAATGGAGGCCGTACCGATCAGAACCGGTTGACCTTTATCCACACAGTGCTGTGCATCTTCTATGATGGCAGCAAACTTTTCCTCAGCACTCATATAGACCAGATCGTTGTAATCAACACGGCGCACTTCACGGTTAGGCGGAATTACAACAACATCCAGGCCATAGATATGATTAAACTCATAGGCTTCGGTATCAGCAGTGCCGGTCATGCCTGAAAGCTTTTCATAAATACGAAAATAATTCTGGAAAGTGGTTGAGGCCAGGGTTTGGCTTTCCGCCTGAATTCGCAACCCTTCTTTGGCTTCGATCGCCTGATGCAGACCCTCGCCCCAGCGGCGGCCTGGCATCGTACGGCCTGTGTGCTCATCCACAATCACAATCTGATCATTGCTGACGATATAATCCACGTCCTTATGAAACATGTGATGGGCTCGTAAACCTGAATGCACATGATGCAAAAGATTAAGATTGGCAGCTGAATAAAGGCTGCCGCCCTCATTAAGCAGGCCTTCCTCAGACATCAGTTTTTCAACGAGTTGGTGTCCCTGCTCTGTCAGCTCAATACTGCGCTGCTTTTCATCCAGCAGAAAGTCTCCCTGTTCTTTTTCTTCATCCCAGGGAACCAGGTGAGGTATCAAACGGTTAATGGTTTTATAAAGTGCCGAGCTGTCTTCGGCCGCACCGGAAATAATCAAAGGTGTGCGAGCTTCATCAATCAGGATGGAGTCCACCTCATCAACCACAGCAAAAAAGTGGCCACGTTGAACCCGATCTTTCAGGGAGAAAGCCATGTTGTCACGCAGGTAATCAAAACCAAACTCGTTATTGGTGCCGTAGGTAATGTCAGCTTGATAGGCAACACGCTTATCATCAGGGCTTTGGCCTGAATAAATAACGCCAACACTAAGACCCAGAAACTCATAAAGTTTACCCATCCACTCAGCATCACGTCGGGCCAGGTAGTCATTCACGGTAACCACATGCACGCCCTTGTCAGCCAGAGCATTCAGATAAACTGCCAAAGTTGCCACCAGAGTTTTACCTTCACCAGTGCGCATTTCGGCAATTTTGCCTTGATTGAGCACCATCCCACCAATCAGCTGCACATCAAAATGGCGCATGCCCATGGCTCGCTTGCCGGCTTCACGCACCAGAGCAAAGCTTTCCGGCAAAATCTTGTCGAGTTTTTCACCCTGGGCAACCCTGGCTTTGAACTCCTGCGTTTTTACTGCAAAATCTTCGTCGTTCAAATCCAGGAACTGAGGTTCCAGAGCATTAATCTTCTCTACTGTTTTGCGCAGAGTTTTGAGTTCGCGTTCGTTTTTGCTGCCAAAGACTTTCTTGAATAAAGGGGTAATCATCGACTGTCCTTACCCGTGAAGTGAAAGAAGGAATGAAGAGCCTCTCAACATATCACGTTTTTGTTAAAAGATGTTTTCGGGATTTTAACACTCTGACCACAGAGAAACACCCGCCAGAAGCGGGTGTTTTCAAGATAGGGAGGGAAAAGCTAGGGAGCAGAGCGGGAAACGTATCTTGCCGGATCAACTGCACGGCCATTCTGGATCACTTCATAGTGAACGTGGGTCCCGGTACAGCGACCCGTACAACCCATCAGACCGACTACATCACCGCGATGCACCAAATCTCCTTTGGTAACCTTAAAATCATTCAGGTGAGCATAACGGGTGACAAAACCGTCACCATGATCAATTTCCACAAGGTTGCCAAAACCCCCACGGCGACTGGCATGAACAACAACACCAGCACCTGTTGCCACAACATCAGAGTTTTCACGTCCAGCATAGTCCAGCCCTTCATGCCAGGAGGTACGCCCGGTAAAAGGGTCACTACGCCGCCCAAAGGTTGAAGACATCCAGCCACTGGCAACAGGGCGGCCTGCCAGGTAAACCTGATCAGCGAGGTTACGTTTGGTCATCAAGGCATGGATCAGCTCCAGCTGCTGGTGACGTTGTTCTATTTTGCGGGTCAATGAATCCAGCTCTTCCATTAACTCCGTGTCGGTGTAGCCGGAACCTTCCTCATACACTGATTCAGGGCCACCTAGTGGTGGTGGCTGATCAAAGTTGAACTCATCACTTAAATCAGCAACCGCGGTAAGACGTTTACCCAGTGCATCCAACCGCAAAAGCCTTGCTTGCAATTCACCAAGGCGTGGTGTCAAAGCATCAATCCGTTCAATGGACTTGCGTTTGACTTCTTCCACTTCCTCACGCTGAGCCTGGAGTTCCTCCTCCATCATACGACTGGCCTTATTATTCTGTAGCCTTTCGCTGGCATCAACCCACCAGTAGACCAAGCTTCCACCTACCGCAGCAGGTATAGTGAATACCACAGTAAAAATGAAAGCCAATAGCCCTGGTGTCAGCTTGAACGACTTGCTTGAACTGTGTGCACTGCTGCAAAAAATCAGATTCATTGCTCGCTTCCCATGTCTGCCCCTTGGTGTTTTACTGGTTATTCACTAATATATTTTTTTTTTGCGTTGCTAAGGGGTCAGATGTGAGTATAAAGGCAAGAGCGGGAAGAACAAAATCCCTGAATGCACTTATTAACAAAGACACCTCAATTCTGGGCGATATTCTCGGTCAGGCAGAAAAACTGAAACACATTGAAACACTTGTACTGCAAAAATTACCTGAAGACAGCCGTGATTTCTATCGTGTGGGCAACTACCAACAAGGTCGCCTGGTCCTTTTAACCTCCAGCGCGATACACTTGACCCGCTTTCGTTATTTAAAACCACAGCTATTGACTGACCTTGCCGAGTTCTTGCCAGAGCTGTCTGCAATTGAACTCAAAATAAGACCCCAGCCACCTGAACCAAAAAAAGAAAAAAAGGGCCAGCCTATATCTGGAAATACTCGAGAAAAATTGCGTAAACTGGCTGAAGAGGTAGACAGCCCCAAGTTGAAAGAAGCCCTGATTCGTGCCAGTCATTCGCCAGAAACAAAAAACCAGCCTTAGGCTGGTTTTCTTGGTATTTGAATGGCTGGTTCGAATCAGGCCAGAGCAGCGGCTGTAGTGTAGGATATCGGTGATTTTGCTTCTTCACCTTCAAAGGTCACTATTTCCCAGGCATCAGGCTGACTGATCAGTTCACGCAAGAGTTTATTGTTGAGCCCATGACCTGATTTATGTCCTTTGAACTCACCGATAAGACTTTTCCCCAGGAGATAAAGATCACCGATCGCATCCAGAACCTTGTGTTTGACAAACTCGTCTTCGTATCTGAGGCCATCTTCATTTAGAATTCGATAGTCATCAACGACGATCGCATTTTCCATGCTGCCACCCAAAGCCAGGTTGCGTGAGCGTAAGTATTCAATGTCACGCATAAACCCAAAGGTGCGGGCACGACTGACTTCACGAACAAAAGACGTAGTGGAAAAGTCAATGATCGACACCTGCTTTTGATCACGAAAAACCGGATGATCAAAATCAATGCTAAAACCAACACGAAAACCTTCATGAGGCTCAAAACTGGCTGTTTTGTCGTCCTCGGTCACCATGATTTTCTTTTTAATACGGATAAACTGCTTAGCTGCTTCCTGTTCCTGAATGCCTGCTGACTGTACCAAAAAAACAAAAGGGCCAGCACTGCCGTCCATGATAGGCACTTCGGGAGCACTGACCTCAACATAAAGATTATCTATTCCCAAACCAGCCAGTGCGGACAAAAGGTGCTCAACCGTACTGACTTTAGCGCCTCCTTCACAGAGGGTCGTGGAAAGGGTGGTTTCACCCACATTGTCGGCACGGGCATGAATCTCTGCAACAGGATCCAGGTCAACCCGACGAAAAACAATACCACTGTCGACTGGAGCAGGCCGTAGAGTCAGGTAAACTTTTTCACCCGAGTGCAGGCCAACACCCGTTGCCCGGATTGTATTTTTGAGGGTACATTGTTTGATCATTGCCACTCTTCTCAGCTCTATAGAGCTAGATATCAAGAGAAAACCTGAACAGATACCTGTTCAGGCCTGAATTTCATGTAACTTTAACAAAGTTCTGCTAAAGGCGAAACTTCTAGCAACCAGAAAATAGATAAGTTTCGTATCTACAGCTTTGTTTATGTTATTTAGTCAGCCTGCTTTCTTAAAAAAGTCGGGATGTCCAGCATTGAAGCCTGATCACCACTGGGTGTCGCATGAGCACGAACATTGGCCTGACGGGCAACCTGAGCTCCACCGGCAATAGCAGCTTCAGACAGTGAAGCCCTTTTGGATGCCCGGGATGCTGGCTGCTCTGCCTCAACCTTGGCGGCTGCTTTTTGCTTGTTCTCCAACCCTGTCGCGATCACTGTCACCCGCAATTCATCACCCAGGGATGCATCCACGGTGTTGCCCACAATGATGGTGGCATCTTCATCCGCATGCTCGTACATCAGGGCAATCACTTCGTCAAACTCTTCCAGTTCCAGGTCGCCATTGGCAGTAATATTAACCAGAATGCCTTTGGCACCTTTAAGATCGATATCCTCCAGCAATGGAGATCGAATGGCCTGCTCTGCGGCTTGCAAATGGCGTTGCTCGCCCGAAGCAGCCCCGGCACCCATCATGGCCGTGCCCATTTCTGACATCACGGTCCGCACATCAGCAAAGTCAACGTTCATTTCACCTGGATGTGTAATGACATCTGCAATCCCTTTTACAGCACCCAGAAGAACATCGTTCGCCTTGGCAAAGGCTCCCTTCAGGGTAATACCCTTGGGCAGAACTTCTCGCAACCTCTGGTTTGGAATCACGACCAGGGAATCAACATGTTTGGTCAGTTCAGCAATGCCTTCTTCAGCCAGGCGCATGCGCTTGGGACCTTCATTGTTAAAAGGCTTGGTCACCACAGCCACAGACAAAATGCCCAACTCGCTGGCCACTTCCGCAACAACGGGGGCAGCTCCAGTGCCTGTACCACCCCCCATACCGGCGGTAATAAAGACCATATCAGCACCCTGCAGAATATCGGCAATCACTTCCCGATCCTCAAGGGCCGATTGGCGACCCACTTCCGGGTTAGCACCGGCACCCAACCCTTTGGTGATATCACCACCCAACTGGATTTTAATAATGGGAGTGTCACTTACGAAAGCAGCCTCATCTTCACTCTGGAGGTCTTCATCCTTGAGGCGAGACATTTCCAGTACTGAGTCATTGGTTGCTGGCTGGGAATTCTGGCGTGCGGCTTCAACAGCCTTCTGTTTGCGCAGAATACCACTGACCTGCTTATCAATATTTTTGAGTGCCTGGGCATCGGTGTTGGCACAGATAAACTCGACATCCTGTATCCGGTTGGCCACCATGTGAGCAACAGCATTGCCACCACCACCACCAACACCAATGACCTTGATAACCGCCAGGGATGATGGTGTATTTTCAACTATCTCAAAAGCCATTTGCCCGTCTCCTGAAAACAGCCCTGGATCAAAAAATTGACACAGCCGCTGTTAATCGACTCATAATTACTTAACTTTGCACTAGACTAACAAATACAGCAAGCAGAATAAAAGCTATGCCGTTAAAAACGCTCACTAAAACTGACGCTGAAACCAGCGTTTGATGCGGGTCAAAGTGGTTTCATATTCCACTTCCCCACCCTGCCCTTCACTTCGATACCCACCTTCAGGCAAAGCTTCGCTGTCTGTTCTCTGCAGGGCATAGTGCAGCAAACCCACACCCGTTGAGTAAACCGGATTGCTGACCACGTCATTCAAACCGACAACAAATTGCGGACTTGCCAGGCGAACCGGCGCATGAAAAATTTCTTCAGCCAACTCGACTGCACCCTCAATCTTGGCTGTACCGCCTGTCAGGACAATACCTGCAGCGATTCTGTCCTCGAATCCACTGCGCCTTAATTCCGCTTGAATCAAAGTAAACAGTTCATCATAACGCGGCTCAACCACCTCTGCCAATGCCTGGCGTGACAGTTCCCGGGGTGGCCGATCTCCCACGCTGGGTACTTTAATCATTTCATCCGGGCCGGCCAGTTGCGTCAAAGCACAAGCGTATTTAATTTTTATTTCTTCGGCATGCAGAGTGGGCGTCCTTAATGCCATGGCAATATCATTGGTAACCTGATCGCCGGCAATAGGGATAACTGCAGTATGTCTTATTGCCCCTTCTGTAAATATTGCAATATCAGTTGTCCCGCCACCAATATCAACAATACAAACACCCAGTTCTTTTTCATCTTCTGTTAATACTGAATAGCTGGAAGCAAGTTGCTCAAGAATTATATCTTCAACTTCCAGCCCACAACGGCGCACACACTTTTCAATATTCTGAACTGCATTGACGGCACAGGTCACCAAATGAACCTTTGCTTCCAAGCGCACACCTGACATGCCCAGCGGCTCACGAATACCTTCCTGGCTGTCGATAGCATATTCCTGGGGAAGTATATGGATAATTTTCTGATCGGCCGGTATGGCAACCGCTCTTGCAGCATCGATGACTCTTTCCAGGTCAGCTTCGCCCACTTCTCGATCTCGAATGGCAACAATGCCATGCGAGTTCATGCTGTGAACATGGCTACCTGCAATACCCACATAAACAGAGTGGATTTCACAGCCAGCCATCAACTCGGCCTCTTCCACAGCGCGGCGAATGGACTGCACTGTGGAATCTATATTAATGACTACACCTTTTTTCAACCCGCGTGAGGGGTGCGAACCCAGACCGATGATCTCCAGCTTGCCTTCAGGGGTTCGTTGACCAACTATGGCAACGACCTTGGAGGTGCCAATATCCAGCCCGACAACCAAACTACCGGGGTTAGACTGTTGTGCCATAATAAAGGAATACTCCTTGATGAATGGCTTCAGGCAAATCTCCTGAAGCAATCTGCTTATTTATCTTCGGTCTTCTTCCAGCCTACAGACAGGCCATTGGGATACCGCGTATCTATTAGATTCACTTGGGCTTGCTTATCTTCTGACCACTGATCCCAAACCCAAATAAAACGATTAATTCTTTTCTCTATGTTATCACGACCCAGCATAAGAGTAACGCCACTGGTTAACTGAAGTTGCCAGGCGCCTCTAGGTTCCAGATATAGTTTGCTGATTGCAATATCCAGAGATTCAACAGCATCTAGCAATTGCTGATGAAATGCCAGGGCTTCCTGCAGCTGGCCAACCTCACTGAAAATATGCAGCGGTAAATCCAGGCCTTCGGGGTTGGGCGGATAGAAGGCTTCCCCCTGCTCATCCAGCACCGCACGACTATTCCATCTGGCCCAGGCCTGGCGCTCATGCAATTGAATAGCAATTTGGTTGGGCCAGCGCCGGGTGATTACAGCTTTTTTCAGCCAGGGATCTTGCTCCAAATCCCCTTGCAGACCTGTCAAATCGACTTTCCAGAAAGCCTCAGAAAGCCAGGGCAGTGCTCGTTGTTGTAAAAGCTGCTGGTCAACATAACGCACTTCACCATAGATAGAGACTTGTCCCACCGGGCGAGCCAACATCCAATGTAAGACATAGCTGGCGACCAATAGAAGCGCCAGCAAGGGCAACAAGGCTTTCAACCAACCTCGCCAGCCCGAATGTCTAGTGGCCACTGAACACCTTCAGTCGAGCAGTGCTGACTAGTTTCAAGACCAATTCCTGAAAGCTCATCCCGTTATAAGCAGCGGCCTGAGGCACCAGACTCATATCGGTCATACCCGGGCTGGTATTCACTTCCAGCAGCCAGGGTTGCTGCTGTTCATCCAGCATGATATCCACCCGACCCCAGCCTTCACAACCCACAGCCCGGTAAGCACTCAAGGCCAGTTCTTGCAGTGCCAATTGTTGCTGGTCGTTCAGGCCACTGGGCAACAAATAACGGGTATCTCCCGTTACATACTTGGCACTGTAATCATAAAAATCATGGCTGGTTTGCAACCCAATAACCGGTAAGGCCTGATTATCAACAATACTTACAGTAAATTCAGTACCCTGAATATAGCGCTCCGCCAGTACTCTGTCATCATATTGACTGGCTTCCAGCCAGGCTTTTTGCAATTCTGAAGCGGAATTGACCTTGCTCATTCCCAAACTGGAGCCTTCGTGGGCGGGTTTAACCATCAAGGGCAGTCCTAGCTGTGCAACCACCTGGTCAGGATCGGTTTCCTGCGTCAAGAGACATGAGGAAGGTGTTGGCAAGCCTTGCCCCAGCCATACCTGCTTGCACTTATATTTATCCATCGCCAGGGCAGATGCCATAACATCGCTACCAGTATAAGGTATACCCAGCCATTCCAGTACACCTTGAATACAGCCATCTTCGCCACCACGGCCATGCAGGGCAATAAATGCCCGGTCAATCGGCTCAGCAAGGAGTTGAGCAACTGCATTTTTACCCAGATCCAAGCCAAAGGCCTTGACACCCTGGGCTTCTAAAGCTGCCAAAACAGCCTGACCGCTTCTCAGGGAAACTTCACGCTCTGCAGAACACCCCCCCATCAAGACCGCAACACGGCCGAATTCTTTTATTTCTTGTTGGCTAGCAGGCATCCACGACTCCGGACTTCAGTTCATGAGGTTATTGATTGATAAAAGCCAGTTCACTTTTGGCCAGACGCTGAGCAATAGCTCCAATATCACCCGCCCCCTGAGTCAACAGAATATCTCCAGGCTGCAAGACACCCGCCAAGAGGTTTTCCAACTCATCCGGATCATCAACAAACAAGGGATCAACTTTGCCACGCTGGCGAATGGAACCGCTGAGGCTACGACCATCCGCTCCCGGAATGGCAGGCTCACCCGCGGCATAAACATCCAACAGCACCAGGGTGTCAACTCCTGACAGCACCTTTACGAAGTCTTCGTAAAGGTCACGTGTCCGGGAAAAACGATGGGGTTGGTAGAGCATAACCAGGCGTCTTTCCGGCCAGCCTTCCCGAACTGCTTTGATGACCGCGTCAACTTCCCTGGGGTGGTGACCATAATCATCAACCAGCATGACTTCACCATCAGCTACAGGAAAGTTACCCAGTTGCTGGAAACGCCGCCCTACTCCTTGAAAGCTTCGTAAACCCTGAACAATATCGTCATCGGCAATACCCTCATCCGTTGCCACAGCGATAGCGGCCAGGGTGTTGAGTACATTATGGCGCCCTGGGCTACTTAATTCTATCTGCAAGTCCGGCAAGCCGTGCGGACGCTGGACTCGAAAACTGATTTCCCGGCCCGACTGCTGGAAATCACGGGCCACAAAATCAGCTTCCTCGCTAAAACCATAAGTCAAAACAGGACGGCCTATCCTGGGCAGGAGTTCACGGAGGTGGTCATCATCCAGACAAACAACAGCCAGCCCGTAAAAAGGCAAATTATGTAAAAATTCGATAAAAGTGGTTTTCAACTTTTCAAAATCACCACCGTAGGTTGACATATGATCGGCATCAATATTGGTCACAATGGAGACCATAGGCTGCAAATGCAGGAAAGAAGCATCCGATTCATCAGCTTCCGCAACCAGATAACGGGATTCACCCAACCGCGCATTGGTACCAGCCTGGGTAAGCTTACCCCCGATTACAAAAGTCGGATCCTGGCCTGCCTGCGCCAGAATGGAGGCAATCAGGCTGGTAGTAGTGGTTTTGCCATGGGTTCCGGCCACAGCAATACCATGGCGAAAGCGCATCAGCTCAGCCAGCATTTCAGCTCTTCTGACCACCGGTAGACGGGCTTCCAGAGCTGCAGCCACCTCCGGGTTGGCTTCATTGATCGCTGTGGAAACCACTATGACATCCGCGCCCTGGATATTCTCCTGATGATGACCGATATAAACCTGGGCACCCAGCCTGATCAGGCGCTCCACTGCCGGCGAGCGTTTCACATCGGAACCACTGACCTGATACCCCTGGGTTAACAGGACTTCGGCGATACCACACATACCTGCACCCCCAACGCCCACAAAATGCAGGTGGCGAATACGACGCATGGCAGGCACACGATAGGGTAATTTTGTCATTTACTCATCCTTCATAAGATATTCAATCAGAGTTGCTGTGGCGGCAGGTTTGGCAAGACTCTTTGCTTTTACAGCCATCTGTTGCAAATGGCTTCGCTGACCCAGTGACCCTTGCAGCAGCTCGGCAAGATATTCCGGTGTCAGTTGTGCCTGAAGCAAAAGAACACCAGCATCTGCATCCGCCAAAAAACGTGCATTATGCGTCTGATGGTCATCAACCGCAAAGGGGAAGGGCACCAGAAGGGCCGCTACGCCCGCAGCAGAAAGCTCGGAAACCGTCAGAGCACCGGCTCTGCAAATCACCAAGTCAGCCCAGGCAAAGGCTTCAGCCATATCATCAATAAAGGCCGTGATTTCAATATCCTCAGCAGCACCCAGATTTTCGGCATAGCTTTTTTGAGTGGCCTCGTCTTTACCTGCTCCCGCCTGATGGCGCAAGCGGGGTCGCATTGCTTCGGGCAAGAGTGCCAGCGCTTTGGGCAAGGTCTGATTGAAAACCTGGGCACCCAGGCTGCCACCTATCACCAGCAAACGCAAAGCACCCTCGCGTCGGGCATAACGCTGTTCAGGATCAGGCAGATCCAACAATTCCTGCCTGACCGGATTACCCAGGCAGATGGCTTTGCTGTCAGCTGGAAAAGCAGAGGGAAAAGCGGTGAAAACACGGCGTGAGAAAACAGCCAAACGCCGGTTTGTCATCCCGGCGAGAGCATTCTGTTCATGAATATACAAAGGAATGCCCAGCAGTCTGGCAGCCAGCCCACCGGGACCACTGGCAAAGCCTCCAAAACCGATAACCCTTCGCGGTTTAAGATGGCGCAGAAGCAGCCAGGCTTGCCAGACCGCACGCAACAGACGGAAAGGTGCCGCCATTAATGCCAACTTGCCCTTGCCGCGCAATCCTGTCACGGATAAACCATAAAAGTCGATACCCGCCTCAGGTACTCGTTGCGACTCCATGCTATTTTTACTGCCCAGCCAGGCTAAGCTCTCACCTTTCTCGGCCAGACCCCTGGCAACCGCCAAAGCAGGAAAAATATGGCCACCCGTACCGCCTGCCATAATCAGGTTATCCAACTGTTTGGGCTTCATGACAGCATTCACTCCTTAACCTTTTTACGGGACTCATAATCAGCCCTGAACACCAGCCCTAACATGATTCCACTACCCAGCAAGCTACTGCCCCCGTAACTGATCAAAGGCAGAGTCAAGCCTTTGGTCGGCAGCAGGCCGGTATTCACGCCCAAATTAATTAACACCTGCACCGCAAAGACGACACCAACCCCATAGCACAGATAAGCTGCATAAAAGTGTTTCACCTGCTCACTCCGGCGGCCCACCCGAAAAATACGCAGGATCATCAAAGCATAAAGGCTCAGGGTGGCCAGAGCCCCCACCAGGCCCAGCTCCTCAGCCAGGATGGAAAAGATGAAATCCGTGTGGGCTTCCGGCAGGTAAAAAAGCTTTTGCACGCTGTTTCCCAGTCCCAGACCGGTCCATTGTCCTCGCCCGAAAGCAATCAATGCCTGCGTCAACTGATAACCAGAATCAAATTGTCGGGCCCAGGGGTCGGTGAAACTGATCAGGCGTTGCATTCGATAAGGCTCGGCCACTGCAATCAGAGCCAGACCAGCCGCCGCAAGAACCAGAACCACTATAAAATGGCTCAGTCTGACTCCAGCCAAAAACACCATACCCATGACTGCGGACATTACCACTACCAGAGCCCCATAATCCGGCTGGGCAATCAACAAACCCCCATACAGAACAACCAGTATGAGGGGCTTGAAAAAACCGCTGAAAGTCTCTCGAACACTTTGCAGGTGGCGGACCAGATAGCCTGCCAGGTAAACCAGCAAGCAGATCTTGGCAATTTCCGAAGCTTGGAGATTAAAGGGACCCAGACTGATCCAGCGGGTGCTGCCATTCACCTCACGGCCAATCAGCAAAACAGCGACCAACAGCAGGAAGGCAAGAACCAGAAACCAATGGCCATTGAATCGGCTCAAAGACAAGGGGATCCGACTAACCACCCAGGCCGCTAAAACAGCCAAAAGTATAAAAGCGCTTTGTCGCCAGGCAAAGTATTGTGCCGATCCTGCCCAAGCTTCCGCAACAGCCACTGATGCAGAGCTGACCAGAATCCAGCCGAGCAGCAACAAGCTTAAACTACTGAACAACAGCCAACCATCCAGAGTGCGGGTCCAGCTTTCATGGCCAGACCTCAGCCACTGCGGCAAATCACGCCAGGCAGACAGCCTCACTGTTATTCGGGTAAATTCTGGACGCACCGGATAAATACCTCGCCCCGTTGGGCATAGCTGTCAAATTGATCAAAACTGGCACAGGCAGGTGAAAGCACGACAGCATCACCGGCAATAGCCCGAGTTTCCAACTGTTGGATGGCTGCCTCCAGATTTTTAGTGTACCAACTGGGCATCCCTTCCGGCAGATGTTCGGCCAACAAGGAAGCGTCCCGGCCAATCAGCGCGACACCAGCAATGGAAGATTGCAAGGCCGTTCTCAGAACCGCAAAGTCCTGGCCTTTGCCTTCGCCCCCCATAACCAACCAGAGGCGATTGTAATCCTGACTCAGGCCCTGAATGGCCGCCAGAGCCGCTCCAAGATTGGTGGCCTTGGAATCATTGATGTAGCTGACTCCCCGTTTGATCGCTACCTTCTGACAACGATGCGGGAGGCTTTGAAAAGATCTGACCGCACCGGCCAGATCAGTCAAGGGCAGCCCAGCAGCATCAGCCAGCGCATAGGCTGCCAATACATTCAACAACCCATGGCGGCCTGCCAGGGGAACTTCATCAGCGGCAATCAATGACTGCTCGCCCTGTGCCAGCCAGATTCTGCCATTCTCTTCCAGTAAACCCATGTCCTTCGGTCCCGGAGGCTTATCCAGGCCAAAGCTGATTCGCGGAGCCAGCTGCCCGTGTATCGGCAAGGTCTGTTCATCTTCACGACTGTAGACCAGGTTCTGGGCATGATGAAAAATGCGCTGCTTGGCAAAAATGTAATCCTGCATACTGGCATAACGATCGAGATGATCTTCACTGATGTTCAGTAAAGCAGCTCCCTTTGCCTGCAGTGAGTAGGTGGTTTCCAATTGAAAGGAGGAAAGCTCCAGCACATAAAGATCCTGCTCACCCTCGTTGAGCAGATCCAAAGCTGGCAAACCGATGTTGCCGCCCACGCCGACTCTCAGCCCTGCGGAGCGAGCCATATCACCCACCAGGCTGGTCACTGTACTCTTGGCATTCGAGCCAGTGATAGCAAGAACAGGGGTAGAAACGGCTCGGCAGAAAAGCTCGATATCGCCCAGCAATTCAACGCCAGCTTCTCTGGATGCCTGCAATGCTGGTTCAGCCAGGCTGACACCGGGACTGACAATCAGACTTTTGGCTTTGCACAGGAGTTCAACATCCAGAGGCCCCAACCAGATATCAGCATTCGGAAAAGCAGCTTCAAAGGCTTGCAGACCCGGCGGACGATGGCGGGTATCGGCAATGGCAAAGGGCTGCTTGCAGCGATCCAGATAATGGGCCACTGACAGACCCGTTGCCCCCAGACCAATGATCAAGTGGTAGCTTTCTGCCTGCAGTTCATCGGACATGCCGACTCCTTAGCGCAACTTCAAAGTGGAAAGACCGATTAACACCAACACCACGGTAATAATCCAAAAGCGTACAATGACCCGCGGCTCAGGCCAGCCCTTCAATTCAAAATGATGATGCAGCGGGGCCATTCGAAACACCCGGCGTCCAGTCAGCTTGTAGGAAGCCACCTGAATGATGACTGACAGGGTTTCCATGACAAAAATACCGCCCATGATGAAGAGGACAATTTCCTGACGGACTATGACAGCCACCACGCCCAGTGCTGCACCTAGCGCCAAAGCACCGACGTCACCCATGAAAACCTGAGCCGGATAGGTGTTGAACCATAAAAAGCCCAGACCGGCGCCAATAATGGCAGCACAAAAGACCACCAGTTCGCCCGAACCGGGCACAAAGGGAATCAGCAAATAGCTGGCAAAATTAGTGTTGCCTGCAGCATAGGCAAAAACCCCCAGGGCACCAGCAACCATGACGGTAGGCAGGATGGCCAGGCCATCCAGGCCATCAGTCAGATTCACGGCATTACTCGAACCCACGATGACCAGATAAGTCAGCAGAATATAAAAAACACCCAGCTCCAAAACATAATCCTTGAAGAAAGGAAAGATCAACTGGGTTTCTGCTGGCACCTGTGCGGTGTAAAACAGAAGCCCCGCCGCGGTAAACCCGGCAAGCGACTGCCAGAAGTATTTCCAGCGTGCAGGCAGGCCGCGTGGATTTTTCTCAACCACTTTACGCCAGTCATCCACCCAGCCAATCGCACCAAAACTCAGCGTCACCCCCAATACAACCCAGACAAAACGGTTGCCCAGGTCGGACCAGAGCAGAGTACTCAAGGCAATGGAAAGGAGAATCAGCGCCCCCCCCATGGTTGGAGTGCCTGCTTTGGAAAGATGGGTTTCCGGACCATCATCTCTGATAGCCTGACCGATCTGACGGCTGGTCAAACGACGAATCACCCAGGGGCCGATCAACAGGGAAAATGCCAGGGAAGTAAGCACACCCAGAATGCTACGAAAGGTCAAATAATTAAAAACTTCAAAAACCGCAAAAAATTGCGCTAAATACTGTGTCAGCCAAAGCAACATGGAGGGTCATCTTTTTCAAAAGTTTATAATGAGATAAAACCGTCAGAAGAGCCTGACTCCTGAGTTTTATCATTACGCAACAACTCAACCAGCCGATCCATTCCGGCGCTGCGCGACCCCTTGACCAGCAGGCAGGTATCGGCCGTCAGCCTTGGCCGCAAAAAATCAGCCAGACTTTCATGGTTCGGGAAAACCCGGGCGGAAGCACCAAAAGCCTTAGCAGTCGCCTCGGCGGGACCGGTGAGAACCACAAGCTCATCAAGCCCCCGGTGTTTTGCATAAAGCCCTAGGTCACGATGTATCTGCGCACTGGCTTCACCCAGCTCCGCCAGTGCTCCCAACGCCAAAATACGCTGGCCAGGCAGGCTCGCCAGCAAATCAATCGCTGATTTGACGGCACCTGGGCTGGCATTGTAACTGTCATCCAGCAACAGGGCATCCCCATAAGCGTTGACTCTCTGTAACCGCCCTTTAACGGGCTGCATGTCCGCCAAAGCTCGTGCCTGAAGACTCAGGTCTATGCCCAAATGCCCTGCCACCGCCATGCTCGCCAGAGCATTGGCGATATTATGCTCGCCGGGCAACTGCAACTCGATCATTTGTTGCCCCCAGGGTGTTACAGCCAGAAAGCGGGTGTTACCAGCCGCATCGGTGGATACCTGCTTGGCCCGCAGATCACCTTGAGCAAGACCAAAACTCAGAATACTGCACCTGGCTTGCTTTTCCCAGAAATCAAAAAAGCGATCATCCCGGTTAAGAACCAGACATTCACCTGTATTCAGCCAAGGAATCAATTCCCCCTTGGCCTGAGCAATGGCCTGCATACTGCCAAACTCACCCAGATGGGCTCCGGTCACATTGGTCAGAACCCCTACATCAGGCTGTGTCAGTCCAGCGAGATAGTCAATTTCCCCCAGATGATTGGCACCCAGTTCCACAACAGCAGCCTGGTGTTCCGGCTGCAACTCAAGAAGAGTCAGGGGCACGCCTATCTCGTTATTCAAATTCCCCCGGGTCGAAAGAACCAAACCACGGGCCAGCTTGAGAATAGCAGCCAGCATCTCCTTGACTGTGGTTTTTCCACTATTGCCAGTCACAGCAATCACCGGGGACTTGAACTGCTGGCGATTCCAGGCAGCCAGCGCTCCCAGTGCCTTGCGGGTACAAGTTACACGTATCTGGGGGAGCGGATCATCCACCCAGTGCTCCACCAAAGCCATAGCAGCACCTTGACCCCGGGCATCCGGGATAAAGGCATGGCCATCAAAACGAGGGCCTTTCAGAGCCACGAACAAGCAGCCGGGCTGTAATTGACGGGTATCAGTAATGACCCGTTCAAAAGAAGCTGCTGGCGGGCCGCGAAACTCGCCTTTCAACAGATCGGCCAACTGCTCTAGAGTAAGAGGTTGAATCATGCTCGCTCCCTTGCCTGCAAAGCCTGCTCGGCCACCTGCTGATCGGCAAAAGCCAGCCGCTGACCGGCCACCTCCTGGTAATCTTCATGCCCTTTACCCGCGACCAGCACCCAGTCACCTGGCTGGGCCTGCTGGATGGCCCAGTGAATAGCTTGTCCACGGTCAGCAATTTCCATAGCCTGGGGTGCAGCCTGCAATAGCTGCTGACGAATCCGGGCAGGATCTTCATTACGAGGATTATCATCAGTCACAACCAGAAAATCAGCTTCTTGCGATGCCACCTGAGCCATAAGGGCTCTTTTCCCTTGATCCCGGTCACCACCGCAACCCAGCACACAATAAATCCGGCCCTGAACATGGGGACGTAGAGCTTGCAAAGCCTGCTGCAGCGCATCAGGAGTGTGGGCATAATCCACCACCACGGAAGGCAGTTCCTGTAAAGTTTCCCTGCCACTGACAGTGAGCAGTTGCATACGACCCTTGACCGGCTGCAGACAATTAATCAAGGGCAGCAAACGGGACAAAGTCTGCCCTTCAGCCAACAAAACTCCCAAGGCAGCCAGCAGGTTAGCCAGATTAAAACGCCCCAACAAAGGCAGAGTAAAAGTGCAAGTATCCCCTTGCCAGGTGACTTCAGCAGTGATGCCCTGCTCAGAAAAAGCGTAGTGGGTCAGGCTTAGATCAGCTTCAGGTTTCTGGAGGCTGTAACTCAGAGTCAAGGGCGTTGGATTCGGCTCTGCCAGCTTGCGTCCCAAAGGATCATCCAGATTCACCACCCGAACCTGAAGCTCTGGGCGCAGAAATAGCAGGGACTTGGCCTCAGCATAAGCCTCCAGCGTATGATGATAATCAAGATGATCACGCGTCAGGTTGGTAAAAACAGCTGTGGTTACCGGAAGTCCATCCATACGCCCCTGGTCCAGAGCATGCGATGATGCTTCCAGGCAGACCTCCTGAATGCCTGAGGCCAGCCAATCCAGATAAAACTGGTGCAGCCGAAACAAATCCGGGGTGGTGTGGCTGGCAGGCACCAGCTTGTCCAGCTCACCATAACCCAAAGTACCCACCAGAGCCGACTTCTGCCCCAAAAGCTGGCGTAGCTGACAAAGAAAATGGGCCACTGAGGATTTGCCATTGGTCCCTGTAATTGCGGTCGTCCGTAAATTGGAAAAGTCTGCAGCCGTTGACAGGGCCAATAGCTCTCCCAGCTTGACCTTGAGGCCTGGAAGAGACAATTCCCAAACCTGAGCATCCAGGGACTTCAGGTTCAGTTCACCTTCCCTGACCACCAGACAAGCACCCCGTTCCACAGCCTGATCCAGATAAAGCTGACCGGACTGGCTCACCCCCTGAAGGGCAAAAAACACATCTCCGGGCATCACTTGTCGACTGTCATTCACCAAACGCTGAACTTTTGTCAGAGGCATCGATAAATCTGCCAGGCCCGGCCAGAGGCCTGACCAGCAGCTGAGAGGATTGATTGCCTTGGGTAACTGCAAGTGGCTCATCTTAGTATTCCATGACTTGATTACTGACTGGGTATCTGCTGAGGGTCATCGGGTGGAATATCCAGAATTCGCAGGGCATGCCCGACCACGCGGCTGAATACTGGAGCGGCCACTTCCCCGCCGAAATACTCCTGGCCCTTGGGGCTGTCCAGCATCACCACTGCGACCAAACGGGGATCACTGGCAGGAGCAATACCGGCAAAAGTTGCCAGATAATCACCAGAACGATAGCCTTCGCTGCCCAGCTTGTGCACCGTACCGGTTTTCCCTGCAATACGGTATCCGGGGATGGCTGCCCTGGTTCCGGTACCACCGGGCTGGGTTGCCCGCTCCATCATTTTCAGAACCTGGCTGGTGACCTCCGCATCAAATACCGGGGATGAACTGGGTTCATTCACCTTCAGAAGAGACAGGGGGTGCAGGCGCCCCTGATCAGCCAAAGCCATATATGCCTGCGCCAATTGCCCCAGGGTCACTGACAGTCCATAACCATAAGAAAGGGTGGCACGCTTGATACGACTGATATCAGAGCCTCCCGGCAAAACACCGGAGACTTCTCCGGGAAATCCACTGCCCGTGGCACGTCCGAAGCCCAACTTGTTATAATACGTCACCAACAAGTCATCAGGTAGTTCCAGAATCATCCTGGAAACACCAATATTGCTGGAATGAGTGAGGATACCGGCCAGGGTCAGTTCACCATAATCACGGAAGTCACGAATAGTCTGACCGGCCAGGCGCATGACACCCGGCGACGTGTTGATGGTATCGTTTGACGTAAAAACACCGGACTGCAAGGCAACAGCAATACTGAAAGGCTTAATAACGGAACCTGGTTCCATCAAATCCACCAAAGCCCGATTTCGCATTCCGGATGCATTCATCTTGACCCGGTTATTAGGATTATAGGAGGGCTGGTTGACCAGTGCCAACACCTCACCACTGCGGGCATCAAGCAATATCAGGCTGCCAGAAACAGCATTATGCTGCTCAACGGCAGCTTTAAGCTCACGGTAAGCCAGATACTGTAAACGCAAATCCAGACTCAGGGTCAAATCTTGCCCGGGTCTCGGTTGCTGCAAGGTTGCCAGATTGCGTACTGTGCGACCCCGTAAGTCTTTAAGTACCCGCTTGCGTCCCGATTCTGCTTCCAGCCAGTGATCCCAGGCCAACTCCAATCCTTCCTGCCCCTGCTCATCAATATTGGTAAACCCCACCAAGTGGGCCGCAATTTCTCCACTGGGATAGTAGCGTTTGTATTCATCCCTGGCGTAAACACCCGGCAACTCAAGAGCCAGAACCTCTTCAGCAAGATCCGGTGTAACCTGACGTTGCAAGTACATGAATTCATGTTCAGAAAAACGCTGAAGACGACGAGCCAGTCGCCGTGGATTTTCCCCAACCTGCTCTGCAAGGCTGCGAACAGCCTCAACATCATCCGGAAACTGCTGAGGGTTAATCCACAGAGTAGCCACCGGTGAGCTGACAGCCAGAGGTTCACCGTGCCGGTCTGTAATCATCCCTCGATAGGCTTGAATCGGCTCAACGCGCAAGGTTCGGGCATCGCCCTGGTGCTTGAGAAATTCACTTTCAAACAGATGCAGCTGGATCAGGCGCCCGGTCACAACCAGAAGCAAAACCACCAAGACCAACCAGACAAATCTGATTCGCCAGATAGAAGTCATTTGCGAAGATGAACGAGCTGTCTTGTTCACTGGATAACCTTAATCTGCAGATCGGGTGCTTCAGGAAGGTGTAAATCAAAACGCTCTGCAGCCAACTGTTCAAGCCGTACCGGAGTGACCAATGCACTTTCTTCCAGTAGCAGACGACCCCACTCAACCTGCAGAGCGTCCCGCTCACCTTCCAGGGTTTGCAGTCTGACCTGCTGTGAACGGGCCTGATGGGTCACCTGAACCAGTAGGTGCGCACTCACCAAAAGTAAAAATGCTGCCAGGATCAACATCCAGACAGGCCAACTCCAGTGTGGCAGACTCAACTTCAGCCTGAACATCTCAACCTGCCTCCGGCAACTTCTCGGCAACCCGCATGACTGCGCTGCGTGAACGGGGGTTGAGATCCACTTCTTCGCGACTGGCTTTCACCGCCTTACCCACCAGTTTCAAGCGCCGTTTTAGTTCATCATCGCGAAAAGGCACACCGGGGGGCAAATGGGAATCCCCTTTGGCAGCATCACGCATAAAGCGTTTGACCATGCGGTCTTCCAAAGAATGAAAACTGATGACGACCAAGCGACCACCGGGAGCCAGCAGATCCAAGGCCTGATCCAGAAGTCGGCGTAAATCATCCAGCTCCTGATTAATATGGATACGGATACCTTGAAACGCCCGGGTAGCCGGATGCTTGTGTTTTTCCCAACTGGGGTTGGCTGCCTTGACAATTTCCGCCAGCTGGTGAGTGCGGGTAATGGGTTCTTCCTGACGTGCTTTGACAAGAGCTCTTGCCATTCTCCGAGCATGACGCTCCTCACCATAATGAAAGAGCACATCACTGATTTCAGTTTCACTGGCAGTGGCCAGCCATTCAGCAGCACTCGGGCCACTGCTGGTATTCATGCGCATGTCCAGGGGGCCATCCTGCATGAAACTGAAGCCTCGTTCAGGATCATCCAGCTGCGGAGAAGAAACACCCAGATCCAGAAGAATGCCCTGAACCCCTTGGCTAATTCCAGCTTCCTGCAAGCAGGCGGGCAGATCCGCAAAAGAGGTATGATGAATGGTGAAACGCGGATCGGTCGCAGCCAGCTTTTCGCCAACGGCAAGGGCTCGAGGGTCCTTATCAATACCCAGCAAGCGACCATCAGCACTGAGTTGATCCAGCAGCAAGCGACTGTGGCCGCCTCGACCGAAGGTACCATCCACATAGGTTCCGTCAGTAGAGGTGTACCAGGCA